>Ga0116229_10003384_pt1 | contig 26144 bp, 24 predicted proteins | sample S1TSphgellanicum_3_FD_87313 | JGI IMG/M metagenome (GOLD analysis project Ga0116229, IMG submission 87313) | Host-associated microbial communities from peat moss isolated from Minnesota, USA - S1T2_Fc - Sphagnum magellanicum MG | ecosystem: Host-associated > Plants > Peat moss > Unclassified... | reverse complement strand
TGGTTCAAAAGCTTATGAGTAGACCGTTGTCTAGTTTTCAAGATTTGAAGCTAAGCACCAGGGACATAATTACAGTACTAAAGCCCTGAACACTACATCAGGTCCCCTATCAATCCACTACAACAAAAGGTGACCTTATACACCAAGTGATTTCACTCAATTTTGAATGAATTCATTAGCTATAGTGAATGGGGACTAATGAAGAAGTGGTGAATTCACTGGTCTAATGAACGGGGACTAGTGAACTACACTCACATTTTGTAGTAGTGATCCCTAATCCACATGCTATAAGGGTCCGATCCAACACCTTAGAGAGACATTTAATTGGCTCACATGTTGTAGATGGTGTTTATAATATGGTCACTAGTTCTAGCATGGCTAAACTAATGGGCACTCTTACCTTTAATTCTACATTTTCATATCAAAAAAGAGTTAAGAACACCTCACTTGTCGATTTATTATTCAGCAAAAGCGTTGTGGATAGCCATTCTCTCCACAAAGTCTCTCCAGAAAGTCTCTCATTCATTTCCAAAGGTGATGCTTAGTGAGAAAACTTTCATCGCCACCGGAGTTGCCATTGTTGACAATACTAAATCAACAATTTAAGTGGGAGAACATACACCCAAAGTGGTACTTATTGATACAAATGTGTAACTAATGATTCTTGGAATTCAATTTGCCAAGAAGATGGACATGCTCCAACTCCAAACTATGGAAATTTATGTGGCAAATTTGCACCGCTAGTGGGAACGTAGAGGAAGTACTTGGGGAAAGCTCGGATTTGATTGCACTTAATTTCAATAAAGGTACAGATCAAGAGCTTTACTTACAAGTCAAATGTTTAGTCATCAATGCCACTAGTTACAATGTGCTCATTGAGTAAGAGGCCTTGTTTCCACCAAGTGTCACAATTCACAACTGGTTCGAACATGCGTACTATCAAATGGATTCGGAGATTGATGGCCACCACTTGGGATACATACCCCTTGATTTACATGGGAACCATAGTCCTATGGCTCACCATTGTATGCTCAAGGAAGCACACACTATTTCTTACATCCAACAAGCTAACCACGAGTGGATAGAAGGAGATGAAGAGGAGACAGCTTACACTTTAGCTACTGAAAGCTTGAGGGTGGTTCCTACTAACATTCAACATAAACCAGAGGTTTTATAGAGGTTCAAAGCAGCCCACGAACCCTTGGTCAAAACTTTGTTTAGTTTTGAGAACATGGAGAACCATGGCGAACCAATTAAGCTAGTACTTTGTCAGCTAATCACCTAGACATTGCCTAAGGAGGGGATTACATTACTAAAGCTCTTTGGTGGTATTGGTACAGGTCTCGAAACTCTACTATAGTCAAGGATGGTGGTTCAGAGGTATTTCTACGTAGACATTGATTTTATTGTAAGGCAAGTGGTAGCGTTGAGAATGATGGAACTCACAGCCAAATTTCCACAATAGTTTACAACCATGCATGGAAGGCCAATTTCACTTTTTTACCCTCTGACATACAACTAATTCAGAAGAAGCATATGGAATTACTTAGCCCTATGGACCTCATCATTTCAGGTTGGGAGTGTCAAAGATTTTAAGCGACTAGATTTGGAAAAGGCTTGAATGACACAAGATTTGATCTCTTCATGGACATGGTACGATTGATCACCTGGGCTTAATCCATTTCTCCTACACTTGGTTATGTAATTGAAAACACCCCTTCTCAACTTGACCAAAGGGAGAAAGTCCAGGAGCATTACACGCTAGTCAAGCATTACCTTGGAGAACTGCTCCTACTCGATGCAACACAATGCGGTTCTTATGCACATCGACTATACAACTAATGGACCAACCTTACACCACTCTCAGTTTTGTAGTTGGTTTTGAGATACATTATCAGAGACCCTAACCTGCAGGTTTCTCATATATTGGATGATTAGAGCTCTTACCAACTAGTTTCAAAGCAAAAGAAACCTCTTTGGTTTCCTATGAACATAATAGGAAAACCAAGAGGTGTTTGGCCCACCTTTGTCTCCTTCCCAGGAACACATGCCTTTCAAGGAGATGGATTAGGCTTGGTATATCGTCATGTTTCAGCCACTTGGGATGAACCAAGCCCAGAAGAAAGAGAAAGGGCTATGGGGTTCCAAACTAGCATTACTAGTCACACCAAGGTGATTAGATTGGAGCGTAACACTCTACTGGGGAGAAGCATGGACCTGAACTCCCTTACATGGTTGTTGGTAACCTGTGTATTCTTTCAAATGTACACATCACCAACATTAATTCAATCAACTTGCAGTTCTCACAATGCGACCACATGGCACCCCAACCAAGTACACTTGCCTATCTTCAACACTCTACATTTCACTCTTAATGTTGGGGGGGAAGAGGTACCATGTAATTTGACTCAAGTTGTTTTTGATACACTTGGAGGTACATCAACTTCTAAAGAAACAATTATAACCTTTTACGAATCTACACAGTTGGATAGTGGAGAACCCAGTACACCAGGTTCTTCAAACACATTTTCTAATCCATTCCATGTGTTTCCAACTACCTTTTCATTATGGGGAACCAGCTCACTAAAAAGGAGAGAGACCAGGTCATAGATTTGTTAATTAAGTATGAGAATGTGTTTGCATTCTCAATGAAAGACTTAGGTAGGTGTAAGACCATGTAGTTATCTATAAACCTTACATATGAGACACCCGTCTATAGGAAGAAGCATAGGTTAAGCAAGCATGAGTGGGAATTGGTAGATGAAAGATGCAAAGAGCCCCATGAAGTTGGTCTCATTCAACCATCAAATTTTGATTTCGTTGTTGTTACAGTAATACTAGTAAAGAAGGATTCGGTTGGATTATGGATTGAAAAAAGGATGTGCAGGGATTATAGGCCTTTGAACCTAATTACACCTCATGATAGGTACCCCATGCCCATCCCTGAAGAACTGTTTAATAGCATTGGAAATTCAAACATCTTCACAATTGTGGGTCTAAGGCAAGGCTTCAACCAAATGGTGCTCACTACAAAGGATCGCAAAAAACAGCATTCCATGGAAGCAACAAGTTGTGGGAATGGCTTGTGATGCCTTTTGGATTGAAAAATGCACCTATCTTCTTTCAACAAGTCATGGACCAGGTTCTCAAAGGGGCAAATTTCTTGAAATGTTACATAGATGACGTCCTAATGCATAGTAAGGGACTCTTACAGCACTTGGCTCATCTTGAAGAGTTATTCAAAAGGCTTCATGAAGTCAATATGAAGATCCATCCTAAAAAGTGTGAATTTGTTATCATCTCAGTAGTCTACCTTAGATAAATTTTTTTGCCAAATGGTATTATGGCTCATTGGGCCAAAGTAGTAGCCATTTTGGAGATGCCCAATCCTATTGAAGTTCACACTTTGAAGAGCTTCATCGAACTATGTAATTACTTCAGAATTTATGTCCAAGATTTTAATACTATTGCTCATCCTCTCTATGCATTGTTAAAGAAGGATATTGTTTAGACATGGAGTGATGAGGCTCAAAAAACTTTCAACACAATCAAGGAAAAGCTTTCAGAGTTCCCCATTCTAAGAAGACCTGATTTCAACAAGGTTTTCATTCTACACATTGATTAGAATGCTCTTGGTATTGGAGCTATTCTTGGCTAACTTGATGAGGAAAGCAAGGAATATGTCATCGCCTATGCATTCCGAAGCAACAAGGTTGACAGCAACTACTCTTCATACAGGAGTGTCTTATTGCTGTATAGGCCATCATACATTTCAAGCTTTATCTTTATGGCACCAATTTCACTTTGTATACGACCACTAGCCTATCAAGTGGTTGATGACCAACGATAAGCTTACTAGTAAGTTAGCTTGTTGGGCATTTATACTTTAGGAGTATGAGCTCAAGGTTATTCAGCGACCTGGTATTACACATCAGAACACGGATACCATGTCGCGAAGATCTCTCACTACATCTGAAGATTTTTTAGAAGCTAAGCAAAACTTCGACTAGATTCCAACAATACACGTATTTGATGCATCTAGTTATCTTGTAGTACTACAATGTAACCTGGTTGAACATCCCATTGTGGATATATGGAAGGGCTTGGACACTTCGAGGTTTCTGCATTATGGGGAACACCATCCCCAAGTTACATCAAGTCAATGGGATCGCATACAACAATGGTCTAAATGCTACTTATGGAAGGACAATCACCTCATCCGATGCTTACCACAAGGCGACAAAATGGTTCCTCCGCCACATGAACAGCTTGGTCTTATTCAAAAGGTACACTCAAAGCTTAGACATTTTGGAGTTAAGTGTATTTATAACATTTTCGCTCTTCATTACCATTGGAGAGGTATGTATGCTCAAGTTTGAGGCATCATTACTAGGTGTGAACAATGTGATAGAGTGAGAACTTCCTTCTCTTCTCGACAGTTCATGCTTTCTCCACTCCCTATTCAGGGCATGTTTTATCGCTAATCATGTGATTTAGTTGGAGAGTTACCACAAACCTCTAAGGGTAATGTTTACATCATGATTATGATTGAACATTTTTCAAAGTGGGTCAAGCTTGTTGCGCTGTCGGACAAGTCATCACACAACACCAGCTAGATTTTTTTACAATAGGTCCTAAGTAGGTTTAACGCTTGTGCTGAGTGCCTTACTAATCAAGGATCAAAATTCAGGGGAGAATTCCAAGACCTACTTGACCATGCTCTCATTGACCATCATTGGACTTCAAAATATCATCCCCAAGTTGATGGCCTTGAAGAGAAGATGGTTCAAACATGTAAGAAGGGATTTCGAAAACTTTGCCTCACTAGGAACAAAGAGGATTCGGACCTAGCCCTACCTTACATCGCCATGGGTTACAAGATGTCCAAACACACCTCTTTGTCTCATTTCTCTCCTTACTTTCTACTTTTTGGGAGATGTCCCATTCCACCCCTTTCCATTGCTGCTCAAATGGATCCAAATACGGACTTGGACTTTCCATCCACTTGGGCTAGGGTCATTATAGAGAGGGCTATTCTATTCAAAAGGGTTATGCCCATGGCCATGGAAAATTTGTCCATTGCACAGCATCGAAACACCTTATGGTATGCACACACATGAGGTGGCAATTACAAACTTAAAATGAAACAATTTGATGTTGGTGACTTTGTGTATCTCCAACAACAACCTAATGATACTCTAGACACTTCTTTCAGTCGCACTATCTTAAGGATTAAAACAATCAGGCTTTTAGGTGTGTTGGAGTTGCAAGAACTGACAAACGCACAATTCGGGATCACTCCAAAAATTGTGCACCTTGCCACATGTTGAACTTGGATCCTACCATCATCACATGAATGTGGATTCCTCCACTTGACTATCCATGTCAGGTATGTCAAAGGATAGATAATGTTGATCAGATGTTGCTTTGTGATAATTATAATGGTGGATACCATCTTTTTTGCCTCAAGCTGGAGCTCACTCAAGTTCCTGCTGACATTTGGTACTGTTCTTCATGTTTTCTTGTAGCACCTTGACTTCTATTCAAACCATGCCACGCTTTTCTTGGCTTAGGTTTGGGGGGGGATACATGAAATTTTCATCTCAGCCTCCTCTTGTGCGTTGTATATATATGTGCGTGGTTAGTTAGTTTCTACTTTTGACTAGTTTTAGTCTTTTTGTTTAATAGAGTTTACTATGGATTTACACCCTTACGACACCATACGTCATGACACTACATGTCATGACAATGTGATGAAGTTTTTAAATGTGTCATTCTTGGTTTGACAAATTTTAGGGATTCTTGGGTCACAAATTGAAATTGAAAGATTTTTTTTAATTGTGGGACTTTTCATTAATGGGTGAAAGCACAATTAGGTGGACTGTCTGGATTGTCATAGTTGTAATTTTTTTGGATTATAGATGAATTTAAAATGTAAAATCATATCAAACACTAAAATTTTCAATTTTTTCATTATCCATGTTGTAATAGACTTTAGTGAGAATCTTATTAAAAATTATGGATGAGTTTTTTTTTAAAAATGGACTCATTGTGGATTTTGTCGTGACGTGTAGTGTCGTGACGTACGGTGTCGTAAGGATGTAAATACATAGTAAATTCTACTAAACAAAAATATTAAAGCTAGTCAAAGGTATAAACTAATCAACTAAAAAGAGATGCATGCACACATATATATACAATGCACAAGTGAGGCTGAGATGAAATTGTCATGTATATTGAAATGCAAAGAAAGAAGGAAATGAAATGTATGTAGACAATGGCCGTGCAATGGCCGCCGTGAGCATCTAGAAATCCTAGCTTATTATGGAGGAAACTCCTGACAAAGGAATTTTAGAAAAACTAAAAGGAGAAAGAAAGGTTTGGGCCTTTTATACCGTCGCCAACAAACTGAAACCCTAAGTACCTAATAGCGTACAGTCGCCTAAGACCGTACATTAACCTTAAAAGCGCACATGGGCATGCCCGTAATTGGCCATCATGTATAAGGCCATGTACGGGCATGACAACTTTTGAAATGATGACACTTGTTTGTCACACAAAAAATGAAAAATGTGAACTCAAAAAATATGTCATAGAATATCAAAATTAAAATTAAAAAATAGGCCACCATAAAATGAATAATTTAATTGTAAGATGCATTGAAAGTTTTCCAATATATATATTTTTCATATTTAACTCATTGTGATTTTTGTCATTTTTTACAATTAATATTCCATTTCACATTGAAATATTTAAATTTTTCTTTAAATTTCTCGGCCAATCACATTTTTAGGGATATTTATAAGGTGGTCTATTAATATTTGTGACCAAAACCATAGGGGATAATTATAGGATTTAGTTTGATAATTATTTGAAATGCAGGAATTGTAGCTAGTGTAAGATGTGGACTCTTGAAAATGTCAAACGTGAGCCACCTAACCATGCTTTTACCCTAGCTTATGACATTGTCATCTTGGAATAACTATTTTGGATGTTCTTGTGATGGTTTACAAGAATCGACTAATAGACGTGCAAAAAGGATGTTCATTTGCATTTGTTATTATTATAAAATTCTTATTTGCAAAGGTAAAAATTTGTGACAAGCATGTGGATGGGTTGGGTGAGGCTAGTTACTTGGAAGAGGATTAATAAAATAGGATCAAAGCTAAGATTAGTGAGGCATTTTGTGATGATTGATTGCTTAGGTCTTTCAATTGAAGCTAATATTGTAGAATATCTCACCTTCATTACAATTTTGTGATGATAAATTGCTTATAGCTCTTTCAATTGGAGTTATTGTTACATAATTGTTTTTTGCAAAGGATATAGTTCTTGAGGTAGAGTTAGTGCAAGTTGTCAAGTCATTTGAAAGAGAAGTTGTGTGAGGTTATAAACTTATGAAATTTGTGAATGTTGAAATTGTTTTTGTTGAAAAGGAGGAATATGTGTCAAAACTTTGGCTAAAATTGTTGATTTGCTTCCAATAGTTACAACATGTATTTGCTTGTTTGGATATAGCTTGTTGATGACACTCAACTCTCATACATTACAAAACTCATAGACCTTGCCCATAGAAACAAGAAATCTTTGAGCACTTGAGCTGATCATGAAATTTCTGGCAACAAGATTTTGTCATTTAGGAATATATTTTATTGGGATAGTCATTACCCTATATGGAGTAAGAAGTTTATAGAGTTCATCTCTCCACTGAGTCATGCAAATGTTTGATTCAAACACTAAAGGTGCAATGAATGTGGTCTCAATTGGGAAAATAGGTGATTGGGCTTGGTCTCAAAATGCAGAATGACATTTACAATTTGATATGGAAATCATCTACCAATCTTCATATTCACATACCCCCAATATGAATTCCCAAAAAATCAATTCTAATATCATATTCATACCCAGCCTATTTTTAGGGCATTGAGACCTGACTCTTACCCTACCAGGCCAAACCTACATTGATATTCAAGACCAGCATGAATAAGGGGTGGGATACTTCAAACCAATATGAGTCTGGGTATTGAAAAATTCATATACTGATACAACACTGGGTTTAGGGTTTAGTCATTCATCTTAAGTAGAGTGATAGCAGGGGGTTTAGCCATCTCTCCACTTCCCTCCTTCGAGAAGTTTGATATGGACCCTCATTTTCTTGTGTTTGTCTTTAGCATGCACAGAGGAGTTTGTTGATGGAGCTTTCACTGGAAATCTAGGAGAGGTTCTCAATCAGGGAAAGCAGCTGCCTTGATGTGTCACTCTTCTACTTTCGTTTGCTGGTCTTTATGTGAGTTCTCTTGACCTGATTACAGTTGTTGTGTGAATTTCTTTGATGGATTAGTTAAGAATTAATTATCCTGATCTAAAGGACCCTGGACAGTAGGCACAAAATGGATCATTCCTTTGTATTATTTGGTCTGTCATTAACCTTGTGTAACCCCGAAAACAATGTGAAACAACTTCTAAATTTCACAAAATGTGTATATTGTAAGGACCTTGTAAGGAATTCGAATGGGCTATACACCTGGTAAGGAACTTGATTTGGGCTGTCCCACAAAGAAAAATTCTACCAGTTCTTTACTGCCTGGTATTAAGGAACTGGAATGGGGATGTTCCAGGAATTTGGGTCCCTGAATATTGCCTTGTGTTTTGCTGGTAAGAGCTCTTGGAATTAAAGAAGCCAACTGCACCAATCTGACAATCATTCTTTCACTGATTATCACCAAATGTGCTGCTTACAGCAACCCAGGACCTAAATTTTGAGCACTGGAGTCTAAGACTTGATTTAATTACAGGGTGTAGGAATTGTGGAGCTTTCTGCATCCCCATTCGATAATCTAAGTATTTTCGTACACTCATGATGTTCTTCACGAAATTTAAGCATTTGAAAGAAAACCCATTCTCCAAACATCCAGAAAAAGGGCAATAGGAACACTGGAACATTATGTATGTCAGGTCAAAATTCCCTTTTGTACAAGCTGCTGCTGCTATCTCTCTCTGCTATACCTATATAACTGTAACACATTACATCACAAGGTTTGACTACAGAAAGGAAGGAATTTGTATCTAAGAGTTTAGTGAAGATTTTGCTTATTTTGCAAAAAGGCGACAATGAATGATTCACAGAAGAGAGGTTGAATCAGAAGAGAGGATGTACTATGGATCATGTAGAAAGTTATGGTGCAATTCACTCAGAGAAGCTAGTGTTTTCTAGAGTGTAAGGGTTTTAGGGCTCAAACCCTAAACCCTAAACCCAAAGAGCTTAAATGAGAGGCACATAACGCACAGCCATCTCTATTTTCTTCCTCACTGTGCCATCTAGCAACTTGTCCACAATCACAAGATCCTGCAAGTTTTCCCCACACTTTTGCTTGTTAGTAAATGTATTTCAGAAATATATCATTATCTCATAGTGCCCTTCCCCCCACCCATCCCTCATATTGACAAAGCCGAGCTGACAGCACAAGCCATGGAATCACTGGAGATTGTGCACACTAGGATCTTGACAGACTTTCGGAGAAGATTGGTATTTTGTACCCAACTCATTTTCATACTTGGTTGAGACAAACAACTCTCAACTGAGCAGGGTAGTCTAAGAAGATGAGGACACTGCAAACTGTGCTTTTCAAATGCACTTCATTCAAAAAATTTGGCTTTACCACATCTTTTAAGGAATTCTATTGCAATGAAAGATGTGGTGGAATTGCATGGAAAAAGTGCAACTGTGGCTTGGTGTTTTGCTACTGATTTGGATGGAAATACACACCCAAGTTTTCAAGCATGATGATCATCCTTGATGAATTTTAAGGTTCCCAAATTCTGATAGAAAACTTCAAGTACCCCATGTCTTAGGATGATGACTTAGGGTTTTACCTATCTATTGAGGACTCTGTGCCTACTTGTTAGGGTTCAGATCAGTTCATCATGTCCAGGCTCCAGATGACTGATTTCATGTAAAGGGATTGAAAAATTTGTTGAGATGGATTTCAGTGCTCATGTGAAAATTGTTGACAAAATAAGAGAGATATTCAGACATTGTTAAAGAAATAGAGAAAGAATGTTCAGAGAGATTTTGCTTACTTGGGCCATTGTGCCAACAGGAATGACCATACGGCCACCAGGCTTCAGCTGTTCCACCAGAGCTTCAGGCAATACTGTTGCAAAAGCATACACCCAAAACATAAGATTCTAAGGTCCTAAGGTCAGAATGTATAAGAAACAGGAGGTTGAAACTGTGAGAATCACAAAAGAGGAGCTGAGATGTGCTTGTTGCAATTTCGGGTTTTGGAACAGCTTCTCAAGTACCTGCAGCGGCAGCTCCAACATGAATTGCATCATAGGGTGCTCCTTTCTCATATCCCAGTTTGCCATCAGCCACTGCAGTTTAAGCACACATCCATTGTTTGAGAAAGAGCTGCGAGAAGAATGTCTGGATTCATAGAATTGTTGAATCAGACCTAAGTTACACAACCAAAAAAAGAAGGCTCAACTGTCAGGAGCATGGGATTGGAAAAGCATACAGAGTACTTCAAGGCAGCCACTGTCCATGAGAGAGCCAGCAGGAGTTTGCTTAATTGCATCAATTGATCTATCCACAAGCTCTGGAATGTGTTCAACCCCGATTGTTTGACCTGTCTCCCCAACCTACAGGTGTGATTGCATCACATCTCCACATTAGGAAGAAGAAAAAAATGATCCCCCATGCACCCATCTCCCTGACCTACAGGTGCAATCAAGTCACATCTCCACGATAGGAAAAAAAGAGAAAAAAATTCAATCCCCCATATACCCATCTCCATGCATGTGTAGCTTGTCTCTGCAGATTCATCAAATCATCATGCTTACTATGTCCAGACATTTCTTCTGAAAGTAGTCTTGTAAAATGGTTGTTGCAGCTTATGTCCCAGGGAGATTTTTTCTGCTGATCTAGTCTTGTAAAATGGTAGCAGAGCAGAGAATGGGGGGTGAAGAAATGTTTGGTTTGGGAAGCGTGCAAACAAACCATGAGGCCGAGTACAGCAGTCAAGTAGCCTGATCCAGAGCCCACATCCAGCACTGACATCCCAGGTTTCAAGTAATCCGCCAGCAATGACAGACAGTATGAATGCTGTACAAATCCCCATCCACCCACCACCACCAACAAATATTGAAATTCACAAAAAAACCATCTGAAAGCTGGAAACAGTAGTGAGTGAGTGAGGAGCAGGAGTTTTTGCATGAGTTCCAAAAAAAATCCAAGTCTTGTTGTCTCCTTGATCAACAAAAGCTTGCAAGAATGTGATCGAAGTTTTATTTTCTACTCAATCAGCTAAAATAGCTAGCTTGATGCAAGAATTTGATCCAAGTTCTGGTTTTCTAATCCATCAATATTAAACAGCTTGCAATCTTGAATTCATGATGTGTGAGATGATAGACTCCTGCAACCCAGCTGCTTACCATATGGGGTGCTGAGATTGTTGCTCCAAATCCTGCAATCACCAACCCATGATGAAAAGTTTTGTCAGAACCAGAAGGCAAAGGTTTTGATTACAGGACTCTCTCTTGAGTTTTTGGTAACTTCCCAACAGTCGATCAAACTGCTGATCTTCTGCGTTACTACATTATTGACCATAGGTTTTCTTCCAGCTCTGAGCTCAAGAGCATTCTGCAAGAAACTAAATTAAGTCATGGGAGGGATGGAGGAGGCATGGATTCTTTACTACAAGCTACTCCTGCAGCAGCGACTAGCTAGAGCTGGTTACACTTTACCTATCACTTGGGGAGAATCCTTGTAGGGCAATGCTGTGGGAGGCACAAACAGCTTTCGATCCACTTTGGACATTGCTGATGCTGCCTCTGGAGATGTCAGGATTCCTCGCTCTGCAAAAAAAGGAAAAAAATTAAAAAATACCCATGCACCACATGACTTAGTAAGGTAAGGTACCCATGACCCAACAAGTCTCTGGCACACATGCAGAGAGACACGCAGATGCTCTGTAGACTTGAGCTTGCCAGCAGCTGGAGCAGTTAGATAAATATTACATCCTTCCTTTTCTTGGTTCACTAATTCTTTCAATCGTTTCATTTTACAGCAGTTGGTGATGTAGTCTTGGAAATCCAGGCTCTGCTCAGCTGCTGAAGGACTAGCTTGCTGCACACAAGAAAAAGAAGAAGAGAAGAGAAGTAGAAGAATGTACTCTGGAGATTGGAGACAAGCTCGGCGTAGTTGGTGCCATGGCAATGCCAACTCATCTCATCGCCAGGGGACGTGGGTGCCGGCGGGTACGTGTATGGCGGCGCACACGCACACACCGCCGGTACAAACGGCTTCCCTATTTTCGCTGCCTTTCTTCAACCCCAGCAAGCGAGCAAGCAAACAAGAAAACAAACGCGCGCGCACACACTCGCTCACTAGAGCTCAGTTCTCACACGATCCAGGAATCAGCTTTGAGCTCATTACTAACTCACACGAGCCCAAATCTTGAACAATTCTAGAAACTTTAACACTCAAGATCAACTGCAGCAGGAGGAGCTAATCCAGAAGAAGAAGAAGAAGAAGAAGCTTGAGAAATGGAGATGTATGAAACCCAGTAGCTAGATGATCGGACTAGAAGTTACTCCGTAGGTGAGAGAGAGAGAAAAATTGAGAGGTTTCTTGTAGCTTCTGGAATACAACAAACAGGCTGCAATCCAGCAGACTAAAGATGAGAGAAAAATAGACGACGATGTTGAACAGCAAAGAAAGAAAAGAAAGAGCTTGATCCTGGAGAGATTGCAAACACGATGTCTTCCAGACTTCAACAAATCCAGACTTTGGCGAGATGAAGACGAGTGATTTAAGCTTACGAATTTGAAACAAACACACCACACACACAACACACAAACTTGTACATACAACTTGGCTGATGATCTCTCAATCTAAATTTTTTTTTAAATTCTCAACACAAGCAAAATTCTCTTAGATTCAGAACTATTGTAGTCTGGTGCACTACTGTAAGAAGCTGCTGCTGCTGCTGCTGGGGGGTCTTGAAGAATCTCAGATGGACAAAACTTCCAAAACTCTTGAAAACCTTTGAATGTCACTTAATATCGTTGATCAGATACATACTCTCTCTCTCTCTCTCTCTCTCTCTCTCTCTCTCTCTCTCTCAAAGCTGAGGGGAAGAAAAAACCTCACGCAAAAAACCACCCAAAAACCCAAAGCTTGCAAAAACAAAAAAATTAAAAAATCCAAACAAACACGCACACACAAACACAGTGTCACACACACGCAAATTACACTTGAGATGATGCACTAAACAACACAAGCAAATTCCGTGAAGAGCAAACAGATGATCAAAAGCTTTGCACAGCACTGCACTTAACACTTGGATTTCACAAAACCACAAAGCTCGATTGAAACTTGAGATCCTTTCTTTCAAAGATCGAAGGCTGAAGCTTGATGATGGAGCCTGTTATTTATATAGAAGCTGCAACCCAATAATAACAATCTAAATTAAAATCCGCCCACCCAAGTTTTGCTATCTTCTAAAATTTCCTTGAAGAGTGAATGTTTTTCTTTTGGGGGGGGGGGGGGGCAGGGGGGGGGTCACCACCTAAAATTTGCCCCTCGGTACCCACTAAAACCAACCAACAATTGGTTCACTACTTACTTCCAATCCCCCAAACTCATTGCAAATTTGACCCCCCAAACTCATATGCAAATTGGCCCCCAAGCTTAAATTGCAAATTGACCCCAAACTCATTTCCAAAATTGGATCCCAAGTACGGGTCACCACAAACATTTTTGTAATTTATTTGCCCCCAAACTTATTGCAAAATTGGCGTGACAACACAATTCTAAGCGTTGTTTGATTTTTAGAAATGACATGCAACAACAACACAAGGAGAAGGAGACTAGGTGGCTATATATAATAATAGTACTAATAATCAGAAGAAGAAGAAGGGCACTAGGATATTATTAGGCCAACAACACTCAAACACGCTGACACAAAACACACACAAACAACGCAACTCCAAATGGATCAAGTTCCCAGCCCCCAAAACCTAAAACCCTAAACCCTTCCCCAAAAAACACACAACAAAAACCCACTAGCCACTACTAACTAAATTAACCTCTGCATATTACCTAGTCTCTACTACCTACCTACACCCCATTCTGCCCCCATCAAGACCACTAGTGACTACTTCCCATCATCAGCATGGTAGTAGGTAGGTACCATCTTGGCTCTTCTCATGACCTCATTCATTCAAGCTTGATTGGTTTGTATTTGGAGGGTGAGGGGGGTGTTTGTGTGGGTGTCTTTTGTGGGAGGAGAGGGGGGAAGGGAGATGGGAAGGTGGGGGAATAGGGTTGGGTGGGGTTGGGAGGGGGACCAAAATTAATAATAATAATAACATTATTATTATTATTATTATTAAAATTTCTAAAAAAGGAAATTCTAGTCAGATGTCCACATTCTGACATGATCTCCACCTTGTCCAATGAAGGACTAGTTTACATTCAAGTTTTGTGGCCCATTTTTGGCCTAGTAGGTACTTACATTCCTTCTTTGGGCCCAAATTTGTAGGCCATGATACATGCTTGCACAACTGGATAACGTGACTCCTTCACATTTTGTGCCCATGATCTCCCAAGTATACCAAATAAGTAATTGGATTTACTTATGGCTGCTGGTGGGGTAGGAAGGGGGTTGTGAATTAAGTAAGGGAAAGGAAGGAGTCATATCACATGTGGGCACCTGGTCCACAAGTGAGGGAAACTTCCTTGAACTAGAAAGATGGGTTTTCTTGGGTGGGGTTTTATAACTTAGGGGTTTTAGGGGGGAACGTGGTCGTGGTGGCGATGATAGTGGAAAGGGAGAGAACTAGGTACAAGAATAATTACCGTAGTTAGCTTACAACAATGGAAACAAGGGATGTGTCACATTGTGGCCTTGCCATTTACATTAACAAGTATCTTAAGGCAAAAGAAGAATTTTTGAAACTCAAATATTTCACCATGCAAAAATATAATCCTCAAAAAAAATCCTCTAAAAGAATCCCAAAATCCTTCAAGTTATTATAACTCTACAACTAATCTCAAGTTTCAACACAAGCCAAAATATCATATTTCAAAACTCCTCATATAAAAATAGACCTATTATTATTATTACCTAGGGGCCAAAATTCCCTAAGCTACTATATACTCTGCAATGAATCTAAACACAATGTAAGGCCAACAAATTGTGTACTAAGAAGTGTCCAAGAGCTTAAAGTTGTGCTCATAGAGGGCCACTACCTTCATTGAAATCAATAAAAATTGAAACCATGTGACAATTTGCACGTGATTTGGTGTTGTTTATGATAAAAGGAAAGGCGGCAATGGGCGAGGAGACTTCCACTTGTGGGTGGGAACTTACGAGGGGGGGTTGAAGTCGTGACGATTCCCAATTCTTCCGATCTACCTTAAGTCATTCCGAGTGTGTGAGTGATTATGTAGATCGGACCCGTAACGGTGTTTGATTCCATGTTTGTAGATCATCCTGGCAGCCTCGGTTTTTGGTAATAGAACAGTACGATTAGCCCACGTGCTACGGCCCACTTTGAAGAGAGCAACAAATAGGTGGTGATAAAAATATACTCCACAATTGGGAGGTTGGTTAGGGGTCACTTTGAAGAATTTTAAATTGAGTTTTTGGACAAGAGTGGATTTAGTTATGGGCACTAAGTGATGAGTAAGCAAGGATAATAATACAGGGCTCTTTCTTTTTTTTGGGGGGGGGGGTGTGTAGACATGGGTGTGGCTAATGTGAGAGCTTAAATTAACCCAAGAGCCCAATTAGAGAAGGGTCAAGTCGTAATATTTGCAAGGCTTCTTTTTTGCACCCACCTCAAGCAATTTGAAATGCAAAGAAAAGCCAAAACATTTATTTTTTTTCCTTTCAAAAGAAATGCAAGAAAAAAAAAAAAGTGTCCATCCCACGGAAAAGGAAAGAAGAGAATAGCCCGTCAAAAAAATGTAATGAAATATTAGTATTCATCTAACTAAACAATGGGCCAAGGTGAGCCAACACCTACTTTGATACCTTCACCTTCTTGTGCGAGTGAGGCCTCTAAGGCCTCTTCAAGGTTACATGAATTTGAGAAATGCTAAATTTGAACTTAGAGACTTTGATTTAATCTAATGGTTGAATATGGGTCACCCCATGGCCTAAATGAGGTGAGGAAGAATTCTTTTTTAGTATTATTACAATTTTTGAAATGGGATTTTCAAAACAAAATGCTCCTTAGAGCCATTTACAAGCTTCATTGAAGTTGGAAACTCCGATGTGAGTGTCATTATGTGGTAGAATGTTGGAGACTATGAATTGGAGTCATTTTTGAAGTGTGACACAACATGAAAAGTTGAAGAAATCTTAGTTCAGATAATTATAAGAAGTTCAAACTTTTCTTTCATTTTTTTAAATTTGATACGTTTTTGTTACTCACATTTTGGTGTCAAAGATCAAAATGTTGTGAACTTGTTGTGCAAATTGCATTTGTTAAAACTGCTCATCACACTGAAATGCAAAATTAAAATTAAAATTATCACAAAAAAGAGAAGATTAAGTAAACCTTTCAAAATACTCCACTCAGACTCAAGAGTCAAGTGTAACTTACGATGGTGCCCATCACACACACACATGCAAGGATTAAAAGTTATAACTACATTGTAATGACAAAGGAAGGACTTCATGAGTACTATTGTTTTGGGAGTTGACATCAAGGAGGATTGGGAGTGGGTGACTTATGGAGGGGTGGGGGCAATTTTGCATGAGATAGGCTCATGTGTATTAGCATATTCCATATTACTCAACACCATAGTACTTTGGCAACTTGGACACTAATTATTATATTAACCATTGCACCAATGCAGTGGGCCTTCCGAGCATTATTGCATGGAAGGCCTTGAAATCAGGCCACGCCATTTCTATGAATGCAAGTTCTAGGCGTCGTAGTGGCGCTAGGGTCACCATGGGATCTATTAAACACAATTCACTTACATACGCCTAATGCCAAAAATTCGAGCATTGTGTCCTCACATGGAATCTGGAAGGAATTTGTAATCGAGATTTTGGGATATAATTGGAAAGGCTAGATGCAGCAGCTCTGGGTTTTGAAGGTTTCTTATGGGTTGTTTTTCCGTGTCTTGAGGAAATTTTGTGTAGGATTCTTGGAAAGATAAGGTGACAACACTTTGTCAACATTTAATGGATCTTGCATCTTAATACCCAAAAAGATCCCTACATGCAACCCCAAATCTAACCCTACAAGCATCGCCTAACTAGATCCTAGATACATTAGGTCCCATAGGAGGATTCAAGTTCATCACCTTGCACAAGAAAACATTAAGAAAAATGGTGACATAATTAGTAATTACAACCATATTAGAAGAACCGGAACTAGTTATGAGAGGTACTTGGATGTGGTTTTAGGTGAAATTTTTATAGACTTTTATATTTGTTTATACTTGAACCTTCTCCATTCAATACTCAAAAAAAATCATTTTCCCATGTGATTCTGTTGTGTTAAAGTTGGATTATGTCACATATGCGGAAGAGTTATCATTAGAGTACAAAAAATTGCTATATGAAAGAACCCAAATTGTTATACCCAGAAATAGAGAACTTAAAAATTTGAAGGCTTATTGCTCAACTTACATGTTTAAAAAATGGCAAGGCTTGGGTTGCCAACTGAGTTACTTTGGTGAACAACTAACATGCACTTTAGTGGAAGATTGAACTCAAAAGCATTTGCATGATGACCATGGGTTGCAACCACTTGGGCTATTGGCTTGATATTCCCCCACTTTACACAATGGATGATGAGTCAAGACGACAAAACATGATGGATTCTAACTTGCCCAATAAACAAACATCCGACCAAATGAATAAATTATTCACTTATGTAAGCCATGGCACACGTTGCAAGTAGCTACTATAAAGCCAACATGAACCAAAGTAAAGGCCCCATTAGTCTACCTAGTTCTTATTTGGACAATACATGTTGAGGTTATGATCAATTTGTCATCCAAAAAATGTCAAAACAATATTTTCATCAAGTCCAACCCCAACAAATTAAAAAATGCATGCAAAACAATCACAACATTATCAATTATGTAAAGTGGCACAATTGATCCATAGTGGTGTAATTAATCTTCCTTGGTAGGTACATTTATGCTACCTAATTACAATACACCTTTCTTACTTATATTGCATGGTTTTACAATATGGACCATGATAATCTGATTATTAATTTGGTGAAGATTTAGACAAGGAAATAGGTAATATGGATATAATGCATAAATAATTGTAACATGCAATATTTGGTCCATTTGGAGGTTATGTGATTGTGAAGGCTGGGAATGCTATGGACCCTTTTTGGTGTGCCGCCTTTGCCACAAGTAGTGGTTTAACTACATAACCTTGTTCACAAAGAACAATATCCAACATTGATGTTTTTATTAAATGTGTGTTTGGTTGTTATCGTGATGTGTGGGGAAACATGTCGTGGCAATAGATGAGTTGAAGGATCTTATATCCGTGCAACCTTGACCATAGTGATGAGAATTTGCAATCTAAAGGAAGGATTGCATTAACACGTAAGCCCATAAGGAATAAAATCATATAATCACGACCGTGCCATGCATGTGAAAGGTTTTAACTTTTGTGACACGTGTTCATCCCATGTGGATATGGTGTGATCAAGGTTTTTTAATTGGATTTGTTCGTACTTACAAAGTTGTCGTTCAAAATTTGTGAACATTTAGATTCCTTGGCTACGATCATCAATTTGTACTCCTTTGACAATCGGGTATGCACTTACATGATAGGTAAAGCTACTTTGGTGTCAATCTTGCAAAGTACATATGAGTTGCAATATAGGTTTATTGAAAGTTGGTTGCAAGCCAAGTTAGGTTGTTTGTTAGTTGCTCATGTATTGGTGGTATTGGAAAATGATAGTAGGATTGGAACATTAGGTTAGATCAAAGTCGTCCATTAGTGATTTGAAATCCCACGGAAAGTTCCATTTTAACCTTTTAGACACATTTTTTGTTCTTTACCTACGACTTATAGTTTAGATGGCAAGATCTCCACAACCAATTGAAACAATCTAGCTATTAAGCTGTCAACTCATGATATAATTACCACATTGCTAAACATGACCTTTTTATTCTTTGTAAAGCCTTAAAATTTTGTTGAAGGCCAACAATGTTTTTCATCTCATCACTCAGACTTGCATTAATATTTTTAATTTCTGAATTTAGGAACCTTTTTTCAATTATTGGCCAAACTTTTATTGGTCCATAAACCCAAAATATTTAATTCTTTTGGAATTGGAAAGGCACTTCCTTTTCCAATTAGCAATTATTGGCTATTTTTATTTTATCCATTTCTTGTGTAGCCTAAGTTCGCCTTACATATCATTACCAAATTGGACAATACATAGATGTTGTGATATATGTCTAAGTGGCAATTCCTGCCATTCACTTACAATGAAAAATACTATTATGAGCAGCTCCTCTTCCCCCAAAACATCTTGGAAATTCAAAATATCCTACACAAGTACCCACCAGTTCTTTCATTGAAAAAGGGAGAACCACCCAACAATGGTCCAAACTCCAATTCAATTTCCAGCCAGTTGTAAAATGAAAGGTTTGCAAAACCACCCACTGAAAATATGCAAGAAACAAATATGGATTGTGTTTGTCTATGAATGCGAAACAACGTTCTATGCATCTCATCCAACTTCATTTTGATCAGTATTCAATTATACCCAATTTATGCAAATTTTATTCCATGATATTTCAAACATCAAAGAGGTATAAAATTATTTTCTGTTTTATTTTGTTGTCCATTACATTCTACAAATTGAACATTAAGATTTTCCTTTCATATATTGTGATTGAAACATGGTGCAAGTACATTGCCCAATAAATTTTGATAAACTTCCATTCTTTTGAATTGAATCAATTGAACTTTTCATTCTCTTGACTTCAAACTCAAACAATTCATTTCTATAACTTGAAAATGAAATTCAAATCACTAATCTCAATTATTCTCAATTTCAAATCACTAATTGAGATTAAAATTGAATGTTTCCATTCTACAATCTGCTTGAATTCAATCACTTGAATTGCAGATTAAATAGCACCATCATTGTCTACGTCATCCCAAATGCATGACTACACAAGTCACAAATAAGGGTAAATGCATCAATAGTCATATTGCAAACAAAGCAACTTTAGATTGGAACTAGACTTTTTTCTTGTATAACTGGTGCCCCATCCTAACTTTAAGTTGAACAAATTAAAGTTATCATGTGTAAAGTCATCCTGTCTTTGGGCCCTAGTATGACCCTCCATTTTCTGTTTCATCCCCACATGGAGTCTAACTGGAATGTGAGCCAAATTGGCGACCATTTAAGTCATGAAAGGAACTGGGTAATCACATTTCAGGATTCAGTTTGGAGACATAATTGGAGTTGTGACTGAACATACAAACCTTAAATGGCCATTTGTCCCCAAAATTTTCTTTTGTGACCAACTTATTGCTAATTAGGAATCACCTTTAGTTCGTGCATTCCACACCTAAACATATTTGAGGAAATTGTGTGGATTCTAGTTTCAGCACAAAAACTGTAATTTTCATTTTGTAGCTGATTTGATGAAATGGGTTATCAGAATTATGGTTTAAACTAATGCACACAGAGCCAGTCCTGTGCTCTGAAGTCGTGAATTGAAATGCTGCATTATTAGCTGAAACTGACAATGCGAAAACAAAAAACACAATTTTGTGCTAAAACAAAGTCAATTTGCACTGTTCACACAAGCCCTTCAAGTACCCACTTTCCATTCACACCTTCATTGCCAATAACCGTGGGTTCCAGTTCTTTTTTCTTTTAAAAAAATTAAAATCGAAGAACCACTGGTTATGATTTCTGGAGGAAACAATCAGAAGTAATGAACCTCCAGTTCTGATCAGTATTTCAAAAGCTCAAAGATCTTGCAGCTGTCATGAAAATAGTGAGCAAAGAACCATGCGGTTATGGCCAGTTCTCTCCATTTCTTAAAATTCTATTGAGCATGGCAGTTGTATATCAGAACAGGTTTTCTGCTTTTGAGAACAGCACTTATGAGATCAAAGAACCACCTTGGTAACTCAGTGGGGTTTGGTGCCATTTCGGACACCTACAAAAAACTGCTTGACACTACTTGGAGCTGGATATATGGATACTTTCAATCCTAATAGAAGCATAAAAAAGATAAGCACATCACATTGAGAAAAAATGTACCAACAAAAAATGCTTGGTAAATTCATATCTACACACACGCGCACACACACACACACATGTTGTTAGAATGTTTGATGACATTGGTAGGAAACATATTAAAAACACATCTGCATAATATTTTGGGCATTTAAATCAATCATAGTTTGCTAGATTCAAGCAATATCATAAACTAGAGACAATATCTTTAATGGCATGAGAAATATACCTGGATTCAAAATGCTCAATTTGAGATGAAATTTGGTGGCAATATGCAAAAATTGTACATACTCATGACCTTGAAAGAAAAAGGGGGAGGGGGGGGGGAGGGGATTTGCAAATGGACCAAAGATTTTCTCTAGCCACCAGAAAATCTTATCACATGGTCATTGTAACAACACAAGCACATTTTACAACCATGCTAACTCAAACAAAACTTGAATAAATTTACATACTTCAATAATTTGATGATCCAAACCAATGCACAAGTCCAACCACAAACTACTCTAATCTATGCAGGGAATTAAATCTATGAATCTATGGGGGTCAAATCATTTCAATCTTTCTCTTATGAGTCTCAAGTGACATTGTTTGGCAAATCAGAGCATTCACCCTCACAAATTTGAACCCAATAGAATATTAAACCATGAAACAACCAAGGGATAGAAAGACTTCCAAAGATGAGGAATATAATTGAAAAGAAGATCTAATAGCAAGTCATACTAAAGACATGATTTCCTCCAAAGACTTATCAGGTGCTATCAACCCCTACTAGAGTCCCAAATGAACAACCACCAAAAACAAATGCATTGGGTGCATCCAGAGGTCTAGAATAATCAAACATTCTCTTCCTTCAAACCCACATAACACACGAGACCTCTGTTTGCCAAACTTTGTCACTCTCAAGATCTTTAATAATCTTCATCATCCCCCCAACCATAGACTCCTACTCCTAATGTTAAATTGTAGTTCTCTAAAGGATGCAGAGCGCAACAAAACAACTCGTCCTTCAAAACAATCATAGACTACACCTTTAGGCATTCTTGCTCCCATTGTCACCAAGCATAGCAAACTCTTTACAACCTCAAAGCATATATGCTAAAGATAACCCCCTCCCAAAAAAAACCATTGAAAAACTTGGATACTTGTAACAGAAATTTTGCAGCATTTTAACTTCCACCTACATCTGAACTTGACTGATGTCAAACAAGGAATATCTGCCCAATAGCACCACACCACTCAAAGCTCACCCATAAGGAAAGCCATACACAAATTAAACGATGTTGTTCATAAAGATTTTAGGAAGCTCATAACATGCAAAAGAACGAGACACTACAAAAACAAAAAACTCACAAGACTAACCATTAGTTACCATCAACTGTCAAACTTTTGTTGTCTTCAATTTTTGGCAATTGACAGCATTGTACATTCTCCAGTAGGGTTTCATACCACATTTTTTCATCACACCCCTTTCAAATGCATCCATTAAATTGAGTAGCCATAAAGAATTTATGGTAGGTATAATGTGCCCAATTAAAGATCCATGAATAATGTTCACTTAGAATTTAGGATTACACATTCAAATCACATTAGCAAAAATTATTATAATAAACCCATAATTTGAAAATGATTATATTTTTGAAGCAAGATTGATCAAATGGCCAAATTTTGTTATAAAACAAGGAAATGGCAAATTTGTTATGGAACAAATAATGTCATTTGCAAGCATCCTAATTTTGTTTATGTTTTGCAAGAACGACTAAATCCACAAACTTGCTCATCTAAAACAATAGGAGCAAGTTACCCATCCCACACCCCCTAGTTTCTCCTATCTCTTTTTGCACATAATATGTGCAAAACGGGTATGACTATCTCAATGTGAATGTTCAAATGTGCAACACATTTGATTGGCAAAAAAAGACCAAGTATGTAAAGGTTTTATGAAAAGGCTTAATGTCACCTTCATGATCAATTTGTTATTCCCAAGGGAACTTGTGTTTCACATCTCACAAATAGTATAGAAATTTGTCGCTTAAAGTCATAATAACCTTGCTATGATCCAACAAATCTCAATTCCATCATCTTTCAATTCAAAAGACAAAATATTTCCTGTCACAAATCAATAATGTGATGATCATGTAAAAGAAAGGAAAGTTGTAATGCCTAACAACTTCAATGGGTCTTTTAGGACGTAGCTAAAACTTAAATATAGTTCATCTAGCACATTTTTTCAAGAACTATCATTGGTTTTCTGAGTGGCTTTTCCTCATAAAATAATGATGAAAATATATGACACTACATGATGACACATCCAAACTCATTTCTAAGGTGAAACAATTTATATTTCACCAAAAAATAATAATTCAGTTAGAGAAAATTTGAGGCATAGATGCACAAATGGTCACAACTATTAAAATTTTCAAACTTTCCTCTTGTTCATATATTTACTTGTTGGATGTGTTTCTCAACATGCCCGAATAGTGATTTTCTTTGCAAAATCACAGCCAATCTCATGACCCATAATGAAAAAAAGATGTGAATGGTTTGTTCGTCTAAATATTCAAGTCTCCCACTTGCAAAGGCTTTGGTAAGTAGTGTCAAATAATGCACAAAGTGGTTTTTCTACTATCATCACAAATTAGCCCAAATGACTACAGACATTGGAACACATGCCAACCAAGAACTCTAGAAAGATGGGCTCAACAAACACCTCCGCTAGTGACATTGTGAAATATATAACGAACACAACAATGAAAATAACAATGTGTCATTACCTAGTGTCAAATTACCAATTTAATGTAATATATGCCACAATAAACACCACATATTCTATGTTGCAATGGATGAAACCATAAAGTTTATATCACACATGTCATGAGCCATGGCTTTTTGTGTGAGAAAACCCACATTCTCTTGTATTGAAATAGTTGGATTGCTACAAAGATAATACAACAAAGTAATACAACTCAACTTAGCATGGGACCAAGCTCTTTCCAACCTTAGAAATTTTATGAGACTTGCATTCAACTTGAAATCAAATAATCAAACACTAACAAATCAAACAACCACGATTCCTTCATCTAGCTTGACCAACTTTGCCCATGAGAAGCAAATATGTTATTATAGGACTATGCATAACAAGATAAATCATCTTGTTAAAAATATTTAAATTGTATTCAAAGAAACTCTAGCAAATTCAAACTTTTCCATTCAAAGATGTTAAGCAAATTTTGCATAGTATAAATACCATTGAAAAATAGATTGACAAAATACAATGATAAAATCATGAAGAACAAATTGTACTTGTGGTTAGGACAAACTTTATTGGTGTCCAATGTAACTTTGTAGATGATCACACAATTGAATGGTGAAACGCCTCTTGGCCTTCATCTCACAACTCAAGCTCCCAAGTGTTGTGTCTATGTACATTCTTGCCCAACTATGTCACATTCTTATTGTCATGTTTCTTGGTTGTAATTGTGCTTCATATATATTTTTTAAATGTCAAGGGTCATCAATATAGTATCAATGTCTAGCTCTACTTGCAAATGATTGAATTGCATAACAAACAATAACTAGTGAGGTCATGAACCACTTGGCAACATGCAATGTTATTAAGTATTTTTTGAAACAACTTTTTAACTTTGTTACATTTGGCATTTTCTAATACATTTCAACTTTTCTTATGCTTATAGTAGTACAACTTTTTAAAGTATGGAATGATCTCCTTGAAATGAAAGGTCATAATCCAATACAACAAAGGGTATCCCTTGTTTTCAAATAAATAAAAGGGAATTTTTTTGGCATGGAATTCATTTTGAATTGAATAATCACAAGTACTAAATTTTTTAATTATAGAATGTGGACCCTTAAATCCAAAAAGTTTTATGAATACATCTGTAAGTTATTTGTTGAAATGGACTACTACTTGCAACACCATTGTGTAACCAATTTTCAGCATGATAGATTATCATCAAGAACGTGAATTACTTTCAAGGTAGACAATAGTAGAAACAATAGAAAATACATGAACAAAAATATAAGGTGTAGTATATTGATTATTGGTTGTTGTTGTTTTTTTTGGTTATCAATTGTTGATTTCACCTTGATCTCAACTCTTTAATGGATAAACTACCACTTTTCACCTTGAATCCTCATCCTTTCATAGATATTTTCAATGTCCACTTGTTTATCTATTTTATTGTGTTGTGCATTTCAAATGCAACCTTTTCATGAGCATTATTATCCTTCACTTTCAATCATGTCTCAAAGGTTATGTGTATCAACCATAACCATTATAATTCTAATTTTGCAATATGTTCATCTAACATTAACAAATTTAACAGTAAAAAAAAAAGTGGTAGAGATAAATTACTTTTTAATACCAAGATTTACAATTGGGATCTATTTTACGTTCCTTGGGGTACAATCACAGTTGGGGTACACAAAAGGAATGTCTCACCTCAAAATCACTCACATGACACTACTTTGAATGACCACTATGTTTACCGATTCATTTATTTTGGTGAATTTATTTTTTCATTTAATATTCACATTCTTTGTGATTGAAATGGTTGTGATTTGGATGATTTAAACATGTTTTTAAATGTCTTAAAACACATTTCAGGAATGTTGTCCCACTATGTAGTTTTATTGGAAAGGAATCAACAAGAATAACAATATTTGTTCAAATTGATTCATATTTTAACCACAAATAAAATAAAGTATGTTCTATGTGATGGTATAAAATTTTGGTACTATAAAAAACCAATTTTTTTGGAATTGATGTTAGAATCTTGAATTTTTTTCATCAAAAAGGTTACAATAATAAGGACAATGATATTAATAAATATTTTACATTCCAAAGGTTTAGG
>Ga0116229_10003382_pt1 | contig 26151 bp, 17 predicted proteins | sample S1TSphgellanicum_3_FD_87313 | JGI IMG/M metagenome (GOLD analysis project Ga0116229, IMG submission 87313) | Host-associated microbial communities from peat moss isolated from Minnesota, USA - S1T2_Fc - Sphagnum magellanicum MG | ecosystem: Host-associated > Plants > Peat moss > Unclassified... | reverse complement strand
GTTATAGCACCCTCGGTTTTGGGCCCTTCTGTTCTAAAAAAAAAAAAAAAAAAAACAGGCAACAATAGTCGTCATCGCCTTCGTCTTCATGCCTTCTTGCGTTGCAGCGCAGCAAAAGAAGAAGAAGAAGGCGACGACAGCGTTGCTACTGTCACCTTTTTCGTTGCGCAATAAGAAAATAAAAAGAAGAAGGTGACGGTGTGACTGTCGTCACCTTCTTCGCTACGCTACACTGCAATGTACCTCCATAAGAGGAAGAAGAAGGCGACGACAACTATGCTACCGTCAGCTTCTTCGCTGCACTGCAACGCAGCGCAACAAAACAAGACAAATAAAAAGGCAACGGCAGCTATGCTGCCGCCGCCTTCTTCTTCGCACCTTCTTGCGCTACAAAAAGAAGAAGAAGAAGAAGGCGATGGCAGCTACCGTCGCTTTTTTTTTGCGCCTTCTTGCGTTGCAAAAAGAAGAAGGCGATGATAACGTTGCTGTCGTCGCCTTCTTCACTGTGTTGTGCTGTAGCGTAGCAAAACAAGAGAAAGAAAAGATGTTTTTTCTTGCAACGCAAAGAAGAGCAAACAAAAAAAACAAAGAAGAAAAAAGAAAAGATGCTTACTTGGGTCTCGCGTGGGTTCTACTCCAGCTCTAGCCACAGCTCCCCGGCTCTAACAGCTCCAGCTTGAGGCATGCTCGAGCTCCAGCCACAACTCCAATTCTAGGCTTGCTCTCGCTTGACGGCTCTAGAGCTCTGGGGATGGAGGGAGGGGGGAAGGGGGTGGTAGGTGGTAGGTAGGAGGCGGGAAAATTTTGGGGCAGAGAAGAGGTGAAAAAAAAAAAAGCAATGCGGGCAGGGAGGATGGGATTTTTGTTCATCCGCAAAACAGCTTCACCGGGCTCATCCTCAAACGGTGCATTGGTGGCTGCTGGTTCACTCCAGCCCTGAATTCAGGGGTGGGTAAGTACTGGATTCCAAAACCCCATGAACCAGGGGAGACAAGTTGGGGGGGGGGGGCCGCTGGGGGGAAACCAATTCAAAATTTGTCTGTAGAGCTTGTAGATTTACCTGTCAAGTTTTGCTGGGTATGAAGTATGAACAGGAAATGCCATGTCTGGCACACCACCACACACAATCTGTCAACTGCTCACTCATTGCACCCCAAGATATAGTCAAAGTGAGATTACTCAAAGCTGGCAGTTGATAAAACAGGTCAATGGCTCTGTTTAATACTCAGAACGTTAAGATTTGTCTTGGTTTCAGGACAACAAACGGTTCCAGGGAGTGGGTGTTCTGCAATGATTGTTGATGGGCATGCATGATAATTGGTGAAGAAATGATGGTGCTTTCACTATGGAAGCAATTTTACTCATGACTGCTGTTTCTAAATAGGGCAGGAACGCAAGCTATTTACAGGCAGAACCACCAGGTAGTTACATGCTAACTGCCTCCTTTACCCCCAAAAACCGAATCAAAATCTAGAGAAAGTGAAAGAAGCCTTCAGAAAATAACAGCTCCAAATTACTTCCGATAGGAGAGGACTGTGATATAAAGCCATCTGTCAAAACATGTAGCGTACAGTGGAGGCACATCTATCTGGTGTAAATTTACCTCCACAATAAGGAAGATATATTTCATTTCAAGGAGGATTCTTACACTTTGTAAAGTTCTCAATGTTTTCTAGGCATGTTCATGAAGTCATACAGGTTTACCTCAGCCACTGATTGTACATTTGTCTTGTGTGATCTTGTCCATTGACCTCTTTCTTTATAATGGGTAAACCTCTGGGATGATATCATTTATGGAATCAGGCCCACACTCACCTATTGCCTCATGCAGGCCCTTACTTTTGTAATGCCCTCATCATAGGGACCTTACCCTACACATTTACCCCTCACACTCAATGGTTTTCCAAGTTGCCAGTTCATAGCTGGAGCTGGGTAGCCAGAAAATTTCTACCCAGACCCTGAATCACGCAAGTGACTGGCAAAGTCTGAGAGAAACTCTTTCACCCCAAGTGATGTGGCAACAAAAAGTATTTATTCTCAAAGCAGGGAATCCATAAGTTGGAAATTTTGGAAATGAATTAGTCTAGGTCAAACAAATATACTAAAGTGCAAAATTATATGAATTAAAATTGTAACATCTTGCCATATAATTGGGTGCACCTTGAGGAAAGGTCCTTCAACCCTGTTCAACAACAGAAGATATGAATTCTTAAAGCAGCAAATCCATAAGTTGGAAATTTTGGATGTGCATAAGGTTGGGTCAAACAAATATTCTGCATAATTACATAAACAAAAGCTTCAGTTGAATTGGGTTGCGCCTCAATAGCAGTGTTTTTTTTTGTCATTTTGTGATGTGGCATCGGTGGTGATCATCTCACAATAGATTTAGCTTGAGTGGGGATGATTCCACAAAAGATTTAGCTTTAATGGCGAAAAGATTTGAAGACACTGTCAAAACAGTAAAAAAACTAGTAGGAAAACTGCATTAAACAGTAACAGTTTAACAAAATTTCTATTGTGACTGGATGCGACCTGGCACCCTAAACCTCATCCAGGAGAAGTGTCGGGCGAATTGCAGTTTAGAACTCCCCTTCTGGTAGTTGCACCCAGTGTTGGGCACATATCTAGAAAATCCGGACATCACGCTGGATATCATGATCCCTGATATTGAGGATGATATCCTATTCATCAGATCTCAAAGTTATGAGATCTGACCATGTAATCTGGATTTAAATCTAGATTTCACAAATCTGAAATCTGGGCAAGATATCAGTTTCCTACCTGGATCCAGATATCAGGTAAGGGCAGATAGTTTTGAAAAAAAAAAGGTTTAAAGTTTGAAGCAACCGCTGTCTCAAACCCTAATCACTATGCTCTCAGCCTTTTTCCAAAAGTATAAAGGGCCCAAACTTAAGTTTAGGCCTTAAAATTGATATTCCTGCGGGATGTCTTAAATAAATAAAAATTTAAAAAGAAAATAAGATCTGACCCGCTTCTTATAACCTACTTTGAAAACTGAAACCAAGGAATATAAAAAAGTGTGATATCTGCCCAACACTGGTTGTGCCTTCCCCACAGGAGGTCGAAATTTTGCCCAGTTCACCAAAAATAATAATTCTTCTCCATAGAGTGTCTCTACGGGGTTTGTCTTGGCATTGTTTCAAGTGCCAAGGAAAGTTCACCTAAATAGGTAGGAGTAAAAACACATTTGGATGAAGAAGTTTCAAAGAGCACATGTATTTATTTGCAAGTAATTTTGCACCTTTATGTCACAGGGTGAATTTAAACTCTGCAGGTTTATGCTAACACCTAGAGTTCATCCAAGGCAACATATAGAGCAAATGCAGACCTGATGACTGCAGGGCTGTAGAAACCAGTGTTGGCCGGATATTGACAGTCGACCCGGTTCCAGGTATGGGTACCAAATAACCTACCCGCCGGTTCTGTTTACATGAGATGCCCAATAAATAACCTACTTGGCTAGGTATAATGATTTCTGTTATCTTTGAATATCTGATTGACAGGGTATCAAGTTAAGAAGTCTAAATATCCTACTTAGACCCATATGTGGTACCTCATAAAATGACCTAGGTCGGTTATTTTTTCATCCAATTTTTCCATCTAATTTTAGTTATGTTCACCATTTAGGTCTTCATTCTTTGTGTTAAACCCTAAACCTGAGGATGTCTTCAGTTTGCATCTTTGTTTCTCCTTTTGGCTTTTGACAACACCATTCATTCTTTGTCAGGATGGATTTTTTTGAGCATTATATAGATTCATAGCCACATGTAATTTTTAGTTGTGATTTTCCTTTCAATGCTTTTGCAAGCATTAATGAATTGATCAAAGTTGGATTTGAGGAGCTACTAGGAATGTGCGATTTGGTTTCAATGCTTTCTTCAACTCTTAATGTCTTTGAAACACCAAGTGCCAAATTAATCTGTACAAAAATCAAATAAGTTAGATCTCATGGGTAACTTGTTTGTATGTATTATGAATTAGTCACACGTGTACCAAAGAACTACTATATTTCACAGTTCAACTTGATTTGATTATAAGTTGCTATTGTTATTCTTTTTCACATTTGTTACTTTTACCATTGTTTGTAGTCTATAATAGTTGAATGAAAGTCAAGGTGTTAGAATCGAAAGACTTCTTGAGTTGAAAGTCTTGAGTTCTCTCAAGTATAGTCATTAGTGTTGGTTGAATCGTTATAAAAGTCTCCTGTCAAACCCAAAGTGAACTTCAATATCAAATTATTGTAGAAGCTACCTATTTTGGAATGAACACAATCAGAAGTAAAGATGGCAAAGATAGAAACATTTAACTTGAATGGACATACATCAATATGATGATAATGTTGCTAACTTAGAAATGGGGAACTTGACTGAGGTTTCAAGGCCAATAGTTGGTTCAATTTCAACACTTCTTGGATCACTAGCACTGAATGTTTTAGAAAATGTCGAAGCACCAAGCAACTTGGATGTGGAAGTTGAAATTGCATGGGAGGTATTGAAAATTCAATTGACCTTGAATTAACAAGTATGGGTTCCTCACCACAAGTTGTCTTTGCCTTGGCATTTCTTTGTGGTGAATGGTGACAAGAAACTTAATCCTTTGACTACTCAAACCATGCGTTGTCTTGTTTGCCATTTTGTTTACCAAACTTGTAGTGTTGGTAATACCACCAAGAAACAAAAAGGTATGATTTCCTACAACCAAACGTCATGGCACTACTTTTATGACAAAACACATTTTGGCAGAACATCCAATTGTTTGGTGCAGGTGGAAGATTACTAATCTAAGTTTTGCTATGGAAAAACAACAACAGGAAAAATCTAAAATGAAATCTATGGTTGGTTATGGGGCCATCACAAATCACTTTCAATCAAAACTTCTTATAAGAAAGATGATGCACAATAATAAAAATTCAAAAAGGACTTGCTATTATTTGTTTCCGAAGCCTACATGTCCATTTCCATTGTGGAAAGTCAGTGGTTGTGCCACTTGGTGTTGCGTCAGAATCCTTGAGTTGTCTTTCCAAATTGGAAGTAGATGGTTCAATCTACCATCCATGCACCAATTTCTAGAACCATGGAAGAATATGTGATTCTAGCCCTTGAATCTTCTGTTACAACAACAACATCTTTTGATTTATGGATGTCTAGATGTGGACATGATACATTTGCCCTTTTGATTAACTTTATAAATTCACAATGGGTACCTTGCCATGTGACAATGGGACTTTTTGAAACCATTTATACAATTGAAGTTGTATAAGCAACACATTAGGGATCTCTTGGCTTTTTACAACTTGCTAGAAAAATCGGTTGCCTATGTGAAGGATGAAGGTGGCAATTTGTCCATCATTACACGAGCTATTACTTTTGTTGCTAGTTGTACTCCTTTTGCACTTTCAATTCCTTGGCAAGGTTTTTGTTTTGGCCTTGTTTTCAACAAAGCATGCCAATATGCTTGTAATGATACTAATGTTTGTGTTGGTTTTCATGAGGTCAGTTTGAAGGGGACACAATTTACACTACAAAAAACAATCACCTAGACTAAGAAGTCTAGCAAAGGAGATAATGAATGGCAAAAGGCATGTGTCGATGTTGGGCTCTCCCATTCAAAGCTGAAAACACTTGTGAAGACTAGGTTTACTAATAAGGTCATTCTTTTCCAAGAAATCTTGGAATATTGGGATGCCATAAATTTGTGTTATGGGAGGAAAAAAATGCAAAACTTATAAGGTCATATGCCTGATGCACACACCCCGGCAATTTGCAAGATGGTTGTTAAAACCATGCCTCCTACTGTGAAACAATGTATCTTCAATCAAACTCAAGGATGCTAGTTACTTTATGATGCTTTGAATGCTATAATTTTTATTAATGTGTTTGTGCAAAATGAGATGGAACAATTTGACATCGCCTCCCTCAATTTTGTGAGGGGGGATTTTGAGTCTAAATTGGGGGTTTTATGTATTCGTATGATGGCATAAATCAAGGCAATCCTTGCACCATTTCTAGCATTTGCATCTACCTACATTGCTATTAAGGCCCACAATATGTTTGTGCTAATGTTGGACCCATGGTTCAAATCCTTGGATATTCTAAAAACATTTGTTGGAAAGGCCAAGGTTATACACATGGTGCTAAAATGTGACACCAAAAGTTTGATGCCATTACTAATGGCTATTTTTCAATTTCTAAATTTCGATGTTAATGGCACTATTGAACTAACAACAATTGATGATGAAGAAGAATCCATCTTTGTGGCAATGATCTCAAATGAAGTTACTTTCCAAAGGTTGTTAAGGAGTGAATTATCTTTATTCCACCAAAATTGTCAATGAAGCCAAAATACATTATTCTACTTTTGACTTGGTGGAAGACCCACGAATCTTGATTTCCCAACATTTCTTTTGTGGTTCAATAGGTTCTTGGGATTCTTGGGCCCCAAATCGAAACTGAGATAATTTTCAATGTTGTTAGAATGTTGACAAGTTGATGATGTTGTAGGTTGGGAGTTGACAACTTGGGCAAGCTTGTAATGATCATGAAGAATTGGCCAATTGATGCATGGACAAATTGCCCATGAGAAGGGTAGTCCATTATTGAATTCTTTTTGAAGAAGTCAGTATCATTGACGAAAATGATACATTGTTGGATGTAGCTAGTTATTTCAATATTGATGTCAAACTAGCTTAATGCATACAAAAATTGATGAGCATTTTACTCAATTTTTTCAAGAGCCAACTTGCTTTGATTAGGAATCTAGTTGTGTTAACTTTAGTGGCTAGATGTAATAATCAGCTCAATTTTCTGGATCTAATTTGATGAATGGGACTATGTCCTTTTTCAATCTTGATTTAAGGTTCCAATAAATGTCCAAACTTTGCACATATTTTTTAACTTACAATTTTGCATGATAATAATGTTTTGGCAAGTTTGCAAAGATTTTTATCTTTAGAATTTGTCATGGCAAACACTCATAGCATGGTAGCTTTTATTCATTGACCATTTTTAACTAATATGTGTTGATGTGGGATGTGTATGTGTGTTTGCATGTTTAGGCAAAAAACATTTATCAACATTTATAATAAGATTTTGAGTTGTAATAATATTTATATATATAAATAATAAATAAAATAATCCATAAAATTACAGTAATTAATTAATTACAAAAAATGAAATGACTATCCTTGTTAAAAGATTTAGAACATATGTTTCCCCAAGGAACCCAAGCCTTTCCCTAAGGAAAGTTTATTGTTCCTAGGGAAGTTGATTTTTCCCCCGGGAACAATCATGTCCCTAGGGAAAAGGAGCTTAAGTTGCCTCGAGGAGCAGTTGAAACCTTTTTTCCCTAGGGAACAATCATGTCAAACCTAATATCGCATTTAACTCGTTATGCATGAAATTATGTATAAATAAATAATGAAGTTTAGAAAAATAAAGTTGTAGGAAATCAAGGATTAATTGGGTTTGAGATATTTGAAAGTTTGTATTTTATGATTAGTGAAAAATTGCATGTAATAATCAAATAGTAGAAAAAGGGTTTTAGGTCATCAATAATCATATTATAGGGAGTTATTGATTTAGTTGGGTTTGATAGATGCAAGGTTAGATTTATGTTTAGTGAGAGATTACATGAGCGATCAAAGAGTAGAAAGGGATTTGGTCATTAGATTGACATTTAAACTATCAAATTAAAGTCATGTTTAGAGAACGGATGAAGTTTAGAAAAAAAAAGTTGTAGGACTTAGGGGTTGAGTTGTGGTTAGCAAATCATTGAGGTGATATCTTAATGTGGAAAACAAAAAAATTGGGATTAGATTGTGAAAGCTTTGATGTTTGATCCACCATAAATTTTTGTATGTTGAGAAGTAAAGCAATCATATTGTGTTTCTGTTTATCATAATTAATGAACAATGAATGTAAAATTTGTCAATGTGTGTAGTGTGTAATGTCAATGGTTGTGTTTCCATGAGACATGCTTACAATGTATGTTTGACATCTAGGATAGAGACATAGAATTTGTTTAGTTTTTACAAAACCAAGCCCTTGTGCATAACATGTAGTTATTCTACCCAAAATAATTAAATATTGATACCTTTATTGACTTAATACCCTAGAAAATTGATACTAGGTGAGTGTCAATTTTTTTTTAAAAATCATAATATTTAATACCCTACATGTAAGCAAAATTTTCAAAAATTCTAATATTCAACCCAATGGATATTGAAAAAAATCAATATCCGATCAACACTACTAGAAACCTTTCCCAACTCCAAAGCATAACATGATATGGGCATGTAATCTAACTTTATGGAAGTTCAAGAGAGAAAATAATGGCATGTAGGCTAGTTATGAGGCCATGCCTTACATTCAAGGTGATCACTTTCCATAATTTCATTTTCGACTATCAAGAAAGACCTCCATCAACACCTTTCAATCATTCTTCCACCAAATAATAACATACATGATTTTTAAATTAACAAAAGCTTTTTTCTCTCTTTGATGTTGTGTGCATGTGTCTTTGTTCTCAAACTTTGTGAATGGATTCCAAAAGACAGAAAGAGGGCTATAAAGGAAACAAAGGGAAGGCCGGTGATTGAAACGCATCTTGTGGACATCTTGTGTCATGACCTAAAAAATGTGAATTGGTTTTAGATGAAGCCCATAGCCCACTAAGCAAATCCATAGGCTCATATATACACAATCCCAAAACCTTTTGGAAAGGGGGAAGGGGAGGTTTAACACTTTTGATATGGTTCAAGCATAGATTATACACTAGCATACAAATTCAATTCAATCTATCCAATTTTTCACTATGCCAAGAAAAATTGGTCTTTATCATTGACTTTGCATAGAAATGAATTTTCATGTCTATAATGAATTTCATAGAAAGATGTTTGTTTGTTAAATAATACATAAAGTGTTTCCAAAACAAAACAACTTCCGGATTTTTTTTTGGGTTTTTCTACCACCAAAAACCACAATAAAATATCTCTACCCATAATAATGAAATCACTAGATTTTTTACATTAATACCTATTGCCATGATTTTGGAGGCTTGTTGACAAGATTGGAACAAAGAACATTCTCCACCCATGTTCAATATGTGGCTCTACTCACATCCAAGATTCAATATTTAATTTTTCCAAACCCCACCCCTAAAACTAAAATGGGGATGGCAAAAGGTAGGAGACTACTAATAGTAACCCGCATTTGGACCAATCAAACCATCTAGCCAATCACCATTAGGTGTTCAGTTTTGCTATGTTTTTGCCATCCTCAACATCTTGTGAAAAAATGTTGGGCCAAAACTATTTTATCAAACCAAACTAACACGTTTTGATCTTTTTTCATAAAAATTTTGTTATACAATGCACTGGTGGGGTTGCTTTGAGCTACCTATTAAATAGTCTCACAATTTTTTTTTCTTCTTATGCCTATACTTTGGTTGTGAAACACTACCACACCCCCCTTGATTTCCAAGGTTGCTTGTAAGACTGAATGTAATGGGGTCTTGGGTAGCTACAATGCACTTATAAGTTATTTAACAAACCCCATGTTGCCCAACATGAGTTCTAGTAGTGATTAGAGCTCAACACACAAATTTAAGCAAATTGAAGTTGATGTAGTCCATTAGTATTGAATGTGATCCATTTATATTGGATCTTTTCCACATTATCAAGGGCGTCAAGAATTTCTTATTGATTTGGTTAGTCAATCCATCATCATTGAGATGTAATTTTGAAAGATCGAAAATAAACTCAATTGGTATGGATCTTGGTCTTGATTGAAGTCCAAATTGAGTCCACAAACAATGAATGATATAATTTTCCCAAGGATCTTTATATTCACATTGTCAATTATCGAAGAATTATAGTTTTTATTATGTCAATCCATGATCATTGAAGTAAGAAAATAAAAAACCATTAAATAATCTAAAATAAATTTAATTAGGATTTTTTTTTTGTCTTAACATTATCAATGTTATCAAACCTATACAAACGTGTTTTTACTTCATTTTCATTATTTAATCATTTTATTTGGAATACCATGATTTGAGGTTTCCTTCATCAAGAGTTGGAGTGGTGAATTTGCAAATGCAAGATTTAGTCATCATGGAAAGCTTGAAATGAATAATGCCACCTACAACCAAATCTAGACATACCATTAGGGTGTTGTAAACATAGCCCCTTGAATTTGAAGTTAGTTATTTAATATGGGTCAACAGATTGAACCCTACATATTCACATTCCATAGAGCTCAATAATTTAACAAAACCAGCAAAATAAGGCCATTAGTTATGCTAACTTTTCTAGGCAAAATGATTTTGCATGCTCTCCATTTGAACCAAACATGTTGTAAAACCTTGAGTGACATGATATTGAAATTTCAAGAATTCCATTGGCATCTAGATAATAATGACCATTGATCAATTTATATGTGAATCTTGGCATTGTATATATTGATTATAGGTTCTTGTTGGGTGTCATCATGGCCCATTTGTTCAAGGAAACAAGGGGCAATTAAGGAGTTGAAAAATGTGAAAAAATAACACAAGTTATTGAAATTGAAGTCCAATGGACATAGAAGAAAAAAGATGTTACTCAAGAGCATGTGAAAGGTATAGAGCTCGAAAAATGGCACTTGCTTTTGCTATGCAAACATAAGTGGACATTGTCGTAGGGAAGCACCATTGGCACCCTCAAAAAAACTTGTGACAATTTCGAAAATAACCTCAAAAAACAATTGTAGAGATTTCAAGGAAGATGGTGTTGTACTCTATAGAACAAATGAAAGGACTGGATACTATTTTGCAACAAGCAACATTTGAGAAGTGGGTGAAAACACATTCAAGGGGGCAACTTTGGGCACTTTCATGACATGTATATAAAATATATTTATGCACAACATATTGCATTTAATTTTGGGTTTCACTTTCAGCATTTAGGCTTGACATTTTGATTTTCACAAAATTAATGATATCTAATATTATTTGAAAAAATAATTTAAAGCTTAAATTCAAGGAATAATGAATATATTTATGGTATATATAATATTATAGAGCCTATTTCTATTTTTGGACTACATTAAGTTTGGGATTGAATTAATCAACCAAAAAATGTGTGAAATGAAAATTTAAAAATGACTCACCTTGTATATCTTGTCATTTTCCATTTGAAAGTGATAGTTTGCCAAAATGTTAATTTACCCATACTTATGGTCTTAGCCCCCAAAAACACACATTTGTGATATGATAATTATCAAAATTTTCACATGGCTCACAAACTTATTCTAATCATATGGAATCACGATGTTTAATAGAAACTACAAATTTCATAAAGACTAAAAATCATTTCAATCATTTTTTAATATATTTGCATTTTTTAATACATAGTGATGTACATGTTTTTGCCACAAGTATATTTGAAAATTGCACAATATAAGTTGAAAAAAGGAATTTTCTTTGCAATTGAATTCTTTATATTATAATCTACCATATTATGCAAAAACTTTAAGAAAATATGCTCCAATATTACCATAGTTGAAGTTCAAACATGGACACCCCTAAAAAACATTATAATGTACATGTGACAACATTTTTGGCCCCCATGTAGTGTGCTTTCACCCAAGTTCATCACTCATCCCCTTGTTAGAAATATGATTCTTGAATACCTCAAAAACCTTGATTTGGTCAAATACAACTCAAAGATTTTGGGCAAGTTCAAGTTTGATTTAAACATTCATTTGTTTGGATTTCACAAAATTGAACTTGTGGTTGCCAAAGATATTATTTACACATTAGCATCTAACTAATCTATCAATAGTAGTATGGGTATTGCTAAATCATTGGGGGTAGAAATATGCAATATCAAGACGGCAATGGGGAGGAAGTCCAGTTGGATACAATTCAAGATGCTTTTTGGATCAACTCGAAATAAGCAATAAAAGATGTCATTATAGATTGGTGGACCAAAGAGATAATGTATATCTCCAAATAGGAAAGATGTTGTGAAAAAGGTGAATTATAGTCAAACATTATGAAGAGCATCCTAAACATTACTTCCAAGTTTCACAAGTAAGATGGATGACACCAAATTTAATCATATTTGTTGAGTTGTGAAACTTTAAAATTTGTTGTTTTTCATGGACTTCATGTCAATGTTGGACTCTCTAAGGTTTTTCCATCATAGTTTATTAATATCACATACAAAGCAAAAATTCAAATTTGAAAATCATGTACTTCGGTTTCCAAAAGGACAAAAAACACATCTTGAGAAATTTTCACCAAAAAGTGGTTTGGTCCATATAGAATAGAATTTTGCTTACTAAACAACATTGTTCTAAATTAGTAAATATGGATAAGTTTCATCCAAATCTTGTACTTGTAAATATAAAGAAATTAAAACCTTACCAATTTTTGGATGATGAAGCACAAACCACAAACGGCCCATGGCCAATATATTGGGAAGGACAATGCGGTGCTAATGTTAATGACAAATAAGTGGACAACAATGAAAAACCAGTTTACATGGTACAAATTAATCAGATTGGAAAAAATACACAATGAAGGTGGACACATTTTTTGTGAAGGTGGATGTGGATGATATTTGTTTGGATCCAATGCCATATGGCAATAAAAGGCACAACATTTTAAATGAAAAAAACCTAAAAGGAAATTAAAAGTGACAAATTAGGGGACACAAAAGCCAATGGTATTAACTTGTCATGACAATGTTTGTGAATAGCCATTTTCCTTCATTTTTTTTGTTTTCCATTATTTCCCTTTCATCAAAATGAACGAAATTTTTTTTGTTGAAAAGCTTAAGAGACTTGCAAGAAAAAAAGAAGTGAAAAGAAATATTGTTTGTGAGAAAGAGGGAGTTACATCATAAGGAAACGATTATTGCAAGAGGCCAATAGTTGGGAGCAAATCAAACTTCACATTCCAAATTTGCAAATATGTAATTGCTCCAAGTTCATCCCCGCATACTTCTCCATATTATGATCTAGGAAGGAAATTTAAAGTGAGTTTACATACTTTAGTGTGGACAAGAAGCAAAACAAAAAAGTGGTTATGATTTTTGAGAAAGAGAGGGATTTCATTTTCTCAAGGTGTGCTAGAAACTATGGTGTTGACAAATTCTAAAGACAAGGATGACCTCCAATTTTTTCAAGAATTGAAATAATCAACAACACCAGCACCACCTTCATCAAGCATAAGCATGGTGAAATATGCCAATTGGAAACACTATTATTTTGGAAATTATCCATAAAGTATACTTTAATATATTGAATTCATAAATATTATTTAAGTCAATTATCAACACTAAGAAGTTCTTTGACTTCATTGTAGAATATTGAATAATCACATGTTTTAATATGCATTTAAGTATTTTTTTGGAGTTGCAAGTACTAAAAAGTACGTGTCACAATTTTGCAAAATGAAGTTACAAGTACATGAAAGTAAAACATCAATTAATATGATTATACTTTCAAGTTGATAAAAGCCTAATGTGTATGCATATAGTTTCAACTTTTCATATTATAGTCATAATCTATCAAAGTTTTAATGTAAAATTACTTTGGAAAATTTGAACAACCAGCCAATTTCAAACATTTTTTTCATCCATTTTCTTTACATAGAAATCTTTTTTACATTTTTTTCAAACTTTATGTTCAACTTACAATAAATTTGACGAAGCATTCTATGATTTTAAAATCCAACTTAAATAGGTTTTTAATATTTTTTTGAATGTGAATGTTGGAAAGAGACTACTTTTGAAATAAATTTTTTTTAAGACTATTTTTTTGGCATACTTTATCATGCTTAGACCCCATTTGTTGTTACTTTTGAATGATAGTTTATACCATGTTCTTCAAATCCTATCCATTCAAATTCTATGAATAAAACCAATGAATACATTAAAATGTCTCATCAAAGTAGGTATGTTCTTTCACTAGAACCAAAGTGGTTGATTTTTACACCCACATAACAAGGTTATATTTAAGAATTAGAGAGGATCACCACTTGGGTGAAAATGGGAGAAGAAAAAAAAACATGGGCATAAAAAATGAAGTTTGTAGGTATGTTTGAGATTGATTGGAAAATCCCACACCATGACTTGTTCAGAACAACACATTTGGGGTTTTGTAATTAGCCTTTATGACTATGTATTAATTAAAAATGACATTTGTGACTAATGAATGTTGAGTTGCTAAACCCATGTCATTTCACCCATTTACTTACAAATGACATATAGTTGCGAAGCCTAGTCATCTTATCAATTAGGTTTTTTAAATTTTCTTATAATATTGAAATTTCATGTCATCATTGACCTTGATATGATGTGTAAAATGCATGCCATGTCAACCTAGTTGTTTTACTCAACTAAAAGTTTTAAAAGACGCCTTGATAAATGGATGCTGTGTATCAAAAATTTATAAACATAGGTTCAATTATGAATCATCACACATGAGCAAAAGTTAACCTACCCTAGCCTAGGTAGCCTAAATAGCTAGCTTCGCCAAAAATCAACCTAGTCTAGTTAGCCTAAGCAATTTAACCTAGGCTAGGTGGCGTAAGTTTTTAAAACATTTCGACCTCCTAGCCTAGGTAGCCTAAACTAGGCTACTTAACTTAAGCCAAATGGCCTAAGTATCATAGGTTGCAAGAGTGAGGACTTTAACCTTTCACCTTCACTTTGGGGTTCAAGTCTTCATCCATTGCACTACCACATTTTTTTTGTACTAATTATATTTGATACAATGTTATAAAGCTCAAAAGTTTTGGCCTTGAATTAAACTTGGCCACCCTAGGTTAACCTAGATCAATCCACCTACTACCTACCAACCTAGCCTAGACCTAGACCTCCCTAGGTTGATATTAAATGAATTTGTTTGTCAACCTATGCTGCTTAGTAACCTAGCCTAGGTTAACCTAGGCATTCCTAAGTTTTAAAAAAACTAAGATAGTTATGTCACATCTAGTTGCATATAATCACATCATAATTTTATTTAGTCACACAAACTTGAGGTGGTTACAAGCTTGATAAAATATTTTATAATGAGGCTATCTAGGTTAACTTAGCAAAAAACCAAAAGTTAGGAACCTAAGCGAGCCTACCTAGGTTAACTTATTCTAGGTATATTTAAACATATTAGATGTAGTAAATTTCTTATGTCTAGTTAACATAAGAAAATTTCTTCCTTTTCCTTTGTGCTTAATTGCAGCCCCAAATCAATATAGGCACGCCTCCATCAACTATTCTACTAATATCCAATATTGTTGTTCCAAACACTAACAACTTATCTACACAATTGAAGTGTGCAAACAACTATGTTGATGCCCTTTTTTAAATTAAATAGTCAGGGCATTTCTATAATGTAATGGTTGAGGTAAAGTCCCCACCATGGGTAGATACATGACTAAACCTACCCCACCTTAAATGTAGAAATGTTGCAATAAAACATTTTCATCTCATCAAAGAAGTACATAACCCGATAACTAATCACCTTTCATGCAGCTAGCAATGATGAGGGTGTGGAAGGTATCCCACATTGGTTGCATTCCATCAATTTGTATGTCCTCATAAACATCCTTCATCAAATAAAAACTACAATATGCACTCTTGATTCAACTAGACATTAAAGCAAAAAAATGTTCATTGTATCTACAACTAATTCTTCAACATTTCAAGAATTGTAAGTACATCTAGTTTAGTATTATGCTTTATCATTTTGATGTGTATTGGAAAATTGAGATGGTCAAAACTAACCATTTGCTATTGTTGATTTCAAGCAAGGCCTGGTTATATTTAGCAATTATAAGGTAACCTATATTACAAAGTAGGTTTTTATTAAATAACTTACAAACATAGGTTAATCTAATAGGTATGTTAACCTAGGCTAGTGTGTTAAATAGTTAAAAAATCAAGGAGTTATGTGTCACCTTTTTTTAAACAACTATTAATATTGTAGTCATAATCACAAGTTCAAAATAGATTGTTTAGTACACATACACATGCATGTGAATTCATGGCTTCAAAAACCTTGTGGCACACAAAACATTATGACATGCCATGACAAATATTGGTGCCATAAATTCAAAACACAAAAAATTAGCTATAATTTGGGGCAATAATAAATCTAAAAATATATTTGGTATATAAATCTAATGAGCACACCTCATGAACTTTTGCTATATGGCATGTATTCTAAAAAGGAGATGTTGAATCATCATTAATCACATTATCAACAAAACCTTTGACCAATTAATAAAGGAAATTTCGTTGAAGTTATTGTTACAAGTTATGAAGTGTTGCAACTACTAGTCAAACTTGTTGCCACATGGCATGCCATGTCAGCATCATGTGACCATAAACATTATTATTCATCAAAAGTTGCAAGAATCAATGGAATTTTGTTAATAACTAATTTTGGATGATTAAAAATACATTAATTTATTTATTTTTTGAAATTTTGATATTTGTGTGAAAACCATAAAGTTGTGATATCAACTACAATTGCAAAATCATAATGTCATGTGGTGCCACAATCTCCTTTACAACTATGCAGTCATGAACATGAACATGTAGTTACAATTACAATTGAAAAAAAAATAGTCGATTTATTAATCAGTTGTAAAACACAAAATGTGTTGTTTTGGTTGGTATGGTTCATATTGGATCACATTGGATCCACATCCCCTTAAGTCATCTAATACTAAGTAGTCATTTTGAAATTATTGACTTTTATTTCAAGTCTTGAACAACAAATAGGTAGTTTGTTCTAAAAATTGATTTAAGTCAATTCATGATTACAAGGGATGTTGTCCCAATAAAACCCACTCAAAATTATTAGGGGTTGTTTTAAGGCAAAACTAAGTGTTATCGCACTAAAACCCTTAGAGGCAACTTGGGTTGCTTCAAAATAGCATTATCATGAACATGAAAACTATGAAGATGGATGATGGAAAGACAAAGCTAAATTTAAATCCAAACAAAAAACATAAAAATTAAAACAAAAACACAAAAAACTAAAAACAAGAACATGAAATGTGTAAAACACAAGTGCAAACAAATTTTTATTATGTTCAAATATGAAGACACAAACAAAAAAAAAACATAATAGAACTATGGAACAAGATTCTACCTTAGACTGATGTTGAACAAACTGACCATAATGGGGGCTAGGTTTTACCTCTATTTATACCACTTTAATTTTGAGATCAAATTCATGAAAGTTTCCATAAAGCTTTCCATATGCCCATCAACCAAAGAACCTTCTTGAGAACCATTCTAATTATAAATGAGCTATGAGTGAATAGTGAATTGAAAGTGAATAATGAGTGAACTATGAGTTGATTAAAAATGAATTAGTGATGAACTAAGAAAACTAGGAGTTAACTAGGAGTTAACTACAAGTTATCTTGGAGTGAACTACAAATTAATTATAAGTGAATTACAAATTAACTAAGAGTGGTATGTCAGCAAGGTAAAGTAGATAAAAAAAATAGTCCACCCAAAGTCCAATTAAAAAATGGAACAATTTTTAATATGGACACAAGAAAATAAACTCAAAATATTTTGAAGTAGAAATATAAAACCATAGGGCCATACATATAGTTTATGGGAAGTTTGATACAAAGTTTGAACAATTTTGGTCTCATAAAAGTAGGTTGAAAGTACATTTGAAGTTAACTAAGTCAAAATGGTGTTCAAACCTACTTCATATTAAAAATTTGATATATTATGATTATAACATTATAATTTGATAATACATAAATATTTTTTAGGGCTCCATTAAGTTGAAAGTTTTTAAAAATTAATATTTCATCTACATGTAGCCCATTTTGTAAGATCAGACATTTTGTGCAAGTAGAAATTATTTTAAAAATTCTACTTAATTATACTTTCAAGATGGGGTTTTTCAACATTTTAAACATAAAATGAAAAATTATTATCATGTTAATTATTGTACAAAAAAAGATTTCTACTTTTAATACACTAAAACTTTTTCATGGCTACATGTAATTTTGTTTGACAAAGAACAGTGAGCCGTTTACTTTACCTTGCTTGCACCTTATGGATTATGAGTGGATTGTGAAATCATAGATGGAAATCCATGTGAATGAATTCCATTCATCATGTGATTATGTCTAATGTTGATGTTTGTGACATCACTTCTTTTTCTAGGGATGTTTCCATAAAAAGTGGCCTTAAGCTTGTTTGGAAATCATTGATGAAATTCTTTCACTTTCTCCATTGCATTCAATAAGTGTTTATAACTAGTTCCCAAGTGCATTCATTCACATCATATCCACACCAATGAACAAGGTATTGGAGTTGATAATTTGATACCTTTGAATCAATGACATCCTCCACTTTGTATTATAGTTCATTGTTGACGTCAATAGGCGGGGGTGGTTCACAAACTCATCCTAAAATGGTAGATGCGTGGTAAGGTTCCAACAAGGAAACATGATACATAAGGTGAATTTCATGGAATATGGACATTCATTGATTTTATTTGCAATAGTGAATGGACCAAACATTTGATAATCCAATTTTTCTAAAGGTTATGTTAATGTTTCGATATTTTGTTGTTGAAACTAGACTTGATCACTAACCTTGAAATTTTATTGTTCCTTGAAATGTGCATTGGAATTTTCCTTGTATTGATTTTGTGTTTCTTTAAGGTTAGATGCAAGTTAAGTTCAAATGTTCATTAATCACATGGCTTAATCTTTAGTTGCAAGGTTTAAACAAATTTGTTCACACTTTGGATATCAAATCTAAGGTGTAAATCATGATTTACAAAAAAAAATGTTTGTTGTGTTTACAAATGAACCATGTTGTTGTAAGCAAATTCAACCATGGAGAAAAGATCTAACCACTTATGAATTATCTCAATGATATTTGGTTGTGCAACATCAATATTACTCCAAAAATTCATTGGCCTATTTTGTTTGCCCATTTATAAGGCTGAAAGGTTAACAACAATTTTTTTCCTTCCCATTGAATAGCTCAAAAAACCTTTTCCAAAACTTAGATATAAATTAAGGTCTGCATTCATGAATGATATTTTTAAGAAAACCATGATGTTGAAAAATATGATAAAAAAACATGTCCTTTCATCAAACATGTTGAACACTAGACACCAATGGCTTGTCATGTTTATGGTCTGACCTATTGCAAGTCATGACTATTATAGTTTGCAACATGTAGTTTGAAAACATAGAAGTGCAATAGATCATGTGGACAAAACTAAATGCCACAATGTTCAAACACGAGTTTCCTACACCAAACTTCAAAAGATTTATGGATGATAACATGCAAGTCAATTGGAATGTTGTTATAATTGTTTATGGTTTTGGGGATTCAATTGTCATGATGGTTGACAAATAGCGAAATGTTTATTCCACTGGACTCAATTGTTGGATAGGCACAAATAATTGATCAAACTTTAACTTTGAGATTAACACAAGACCTTTTGCTACCATTACAAGAATGCAACATCCTTGGATGGCATTCATTATACAACAATTCATTGCTAGTGGCTTTCTTCAAGTGTTGCATGTGAGGTTAGAATTCACGAGCTTGGCAATTGGTTGAGCTTTTAACATTTTTGTGTTAAACAATGGGGAGGCTTCATGGTAGATGTGAAATTTTCTTCCACTAGCTATGTTTAGTTTATTGTCATCTAGGCTACTTTGCATGTGGACTACTTTTTCCTTTTTTTGACATTTACAGAAGTTCACTAATGAAGAGTGGGTAGACATTTGTAATTTTGTAGAAACCATGCACAAAATCTAGTTGTAATAATCGGGCAAATGTGGTGCCTAATTATATGCAACAACATCGAATGACTATGTATGCATTACCAAACAATCCACTTTGTCCACTTTTTATAGACATTATTTGTGAGGTGCTCCATCGAATCATAGTCCTAACAAGAATGAATTGCTTTTGTGAAAGGCCCAAGGGTCAAGGGCAATCTTGCAAGACTTGCCACAATAATGTCTAATTATGCTTTGGGGTCTTCATTCACAACATGGACTACAGACCTCAAAGGTGAGGAGGTTTTTGGTTTTGCCAAATGCCCCACTAATTTTCCTTTTGGGGTAGAAAGCGATTCCCATAGACTAGATCGTGTGAATTTCTGTTGTCTTTGGGTGGCCATTCCTCTTCCTCAAACCAACATTGTCGATTGGTCTTCATGTTTGTTCACCATTGTTTTATTCATGCAATGAACAACTAGTAGTCTCTCAATGTTGGTTGAAGGTGATAGAAATTGTGTGTGGGGACGGCCAATGGCATATTAATGTTGCCCACCCACTTTTGATGTCCAATATTTTGTGTTGCAAAAACATATAAGTGAATGAAAACATTCTATGGGAGGGGCACTTTAGGTAAGAAAATGTACTTTTTTTGGGGTGTAATTTTGGGGTAGTTTTTCTTTGATTTCATCTAGCATTTTGATAAAATATAAAGTGAAGTTTGATACAAAGGCTTTTAATAAATCTTGTCATCTTTCAAATGAAAGTAAATTTTCAACAAAATGTTTTTTTCAACACATTTATGCACATTTGAATGAAAAATTTGTCCAAATGTGTTTTGTGAAATCACATGAGTCAAACTTTTCAACTATAATTGAAATGTTATACTGAATTCACATTCAATATATGACAAAAATCTTCATCAAATTTTGTAATTATTTGAATCAATTTTAAAGTATATTTGCATTTTGTAGTATATCATGGCAACATTTATTTTCTCACAAATACACTTTTTAATCATTTAATATTAATTTTAAATTGTAGTTTCCTTTGACAACTACATTATTTGGCAATTAAATTACTTTATTTTGAATATAATTGATGAAAACCTCTTTTAATATTGGCTTGGTGAAAGTTGAAAGTTGCATAGTTTCAAAAATCAGTATTTATGACAACATTTTTTTGCTATCATAATGTATTTTCACCTAGGCATCAAGTGCTTTGCAAAGAATATGTTCAAAATGACAAGTGGGATTCTTATTCCTTGTTTATTTTGGCTTTTGGGTTCAATTTTGTATTAGAGATTTGGAACATCACAAACACTAATTTTGTCTTGACAACTTCAACCATTGTGTGGGTGGGATTGCAGGAAGCATGCCATCATTAAACCAAAAGTTCCCAATGTTTGGCCGATCCAACAAGGCACCAACTTTATTCATAAATAAGTACTATGTTTAAAGGGAGGCTAGGTTTCTTTTCAACCCCCAATGTAAAAATAATGCTCAAAGTCTTTTTGGAGGCCAACTTTCTATGACAATCAATGGTGAAGTGCTTACTATCTCCTTTTAAAATCTCCTCAAGCTGGCAACTCAAAGTGGTAAAAAGGTGAAAGGGCCCACATTGTTCAAATTATCACAACATCACACTAACAATTGGGAGGTCAATTAACTATTTTTTCGAACAACCATTTTTTTGATGTTAATGTCCAACCTTTCAAGTATGGATGAATTCATCTATGGCATATTATTTGGGGACAACATTATGACAATTGGAAATTTACTAAGTTGGTCTTGCATATATTTTGTCATAATGTTTGTGACTTCTTTGGGCAAACATTTACCTTGAGTGCAATGTAAGCACGTGTATCATATCCTTCATAATACCATTTATTATGGGTAGGTAGAAGAGTTCATTCATTATGCCACTTGGAGTTGGGACGAGGTTCAACATCTTCTAATGTAAGCTAAAGCCATCAGTAACTAATGATAGGCTAATGGGTGCAAACACAATAACATGAGCCACACCCACCCCTTTGGGACTATTTTTTGGACTGTTTTATTTTTGGAATATTCCACAAAAAGTTTTAGAAGAAATCTTTAAAAATCATGATAATTTTTTTTATAGTACTTTGATAAGGTTCACATTAAAAATTTGTCAAAAATATGTCATTTAGAAAAAAATCAAGGTACTAAACATGTCCTTTTATTACTTAAAAACATTGGTTATAATGTTTTTTCATATTTTTTATTCATTTGATTAATTTCAAATTTATTCACAAGTTCCCATGATATGTTATGAATGTTATCATATAATTAAATCCTACAATTTCAACACAAAATTAAATTATATTTTCAATAACATGGCACATCAAGCATTGGTTACACTTGTTGTGGTACATGTTACCATGATTGCACCCTAACATAGGCCTCATAAGCTTTGAGATATCTCAAATTTATCAAAACTAGCTTAATTTTGCGACGACACATGTGTAATTTTTGAGATATTCACAAAACTAGCTTATTTCTAACTACTGCACGACACATGGTTATTGGAGTTGTATTTGTTCTGTGGCTGTCACTGAGTTCAATGTAGAAGCATCTGCATGGTGAGGCGCTGCTTCGCTTAGAAGATACCTTCTAATGACAGATGCATGAGCGCGGTGCAATTATCGTCCATTTCCCACTTCAAGATGGAGAAATTAGATTCGGCAGATGTTGTGTTCGCAAGGACGGTCACTAGCCCGCCGCAGAACGAACGTAGATGCTCGAGTCGACCCAGCACACAGTCCCACGCATCATTGAACATGGTCATGTCATTATGCTTGTCGATAATGCCACGTAGGACAATGTCGGAGGCGTACAACTTCAGAAGCTTGCGATGCTCGACCTCAATCTGCTCGATGCCTATCTCGGACTAGGACGAGGAGATGTGCTGCCGGAACGGGTCGAGCACTTCCTTCAGGAAGGCGCCATGACGTAGCTTGACCAGCTGAGTAGGAAGGACAGGCGACACATTCCTCTCTGACGCACGATTGTCGCTATCCCGCTCAACCTTGACAGACTGCAGACCAGCGACCAGCGCCATCGTGTACATGGCGATGTGTTTGATCACGTCTTGTTGATCACCTTCTTCCAGGTGCTCGTAGCAGTCACGGGAAAATGAACCTTGGTTCTCGATGTGGTTGACAATCGCCACTGTAGGAATACGCAGGGAGTCTTGCTGCACGTACGTATTGTCATCCAAGGCGTCTTCATCGTCAGCGTCGTCAACCTCGATGTTGAACATGGCAATGATCGTGCTGATCAAGTTCTGCACGAGCGTTTCCTGCTGGGCGATCAACAACGACTTGGCCTGCAGCTGCACCAATGTGATGTTGATTGAGTCGATCGTCGGCGCCACCGCATATGTGATGATCCACCACAGGTCTGACGGCATCAACTCGGGCTGTTTGTTCTAGGTGTACTCCAGAAGCGGTCGACGATATGATATGTAGAAATTGAGGAGGCGACTGAGATGCGCCCAACGGTTGGTTTTCTTCGGGCACTTCACGTTCATCTCGATGATGAGGTTGTCTTGCGCCCGCAAGAAGACAGAGAACGTGTAGACCTGCTTGACCCAGACACCATTGTCGATGGCCTCGACAGCCGCCTTGACAACAATGTTGATCTGATGCGGTGTGCACCAGATTCGCAGCACATTGTTGGCTGCACACGCGGCGAGGCGGGTGACAACACTAGCATGACGGCCTGTCATAGTATTCTCGCCGTTTGTTGACACACCGATCAGCTTGGAACGCCACTTACTGTACAACGCGTCCATGAACTTGGCGATCAAATTGAAAATGTTCATAGCCGAATGTTGTTGGAACATTGGCAACGCGACGAGATGCAAGTTAACCAGGTCACCGTGATAACAGACGCGTAAGCGCAGATCAAAGAATGACTGGTCGCGATGCGTGCTTCCGTCGCCAGCCAGCGACATGGCCCAAACCGATTCGTCGTCGAGAATGAAGGCGATCTGCTGTAGCGTGACAACGACCAAGACGCGCGTGTACTGGCCGACAATGTAGTCATTGAGGCCAACGAGTTTCGCCGTCTTTGTGCGATCCTTGGCTTTCTGGATGGCTGCCGCCGTCTGTCGGAACGACAAGCCAATGCCGACGTAGTCCATGGCCAGGTCGAAACGAAGGCAGTCCTTGATGGTCACAGTGTAGACGAGCGCATCGTCCTTATTGCAGAACAGCTTCATTGCATTCTTCTTCTCATTTTGTTTCTTGACGAACTTCTTGCGGGCCGCGTCCGCCGGGTTCTGCTCGTCATCGTCGTCAATGTCCTCAAGTTGCTCATCGTCGCAGAAGAAGAGATCGCCAATAATGACCTCCATGATCTCGGTAGATAGGAAAAACTCGTACGTATCCTTGTCGTGATCAAAATGATGGTCAAGCGTGTTGGTCTTCTTGATGCACTTGTTGAAGTAGTTCTCCTTCTCCTCGCTCGACAATGCTTAGTATGTAATCCATGAGGTCGCGTGCTGCCCCTCGTGGTGACTCTTGTACTTGTAGGTAGCGAACGGCTTCGTGAAGTATTGAATGTTGCTGCACTGCTTGCGCTTCCACCCCGCAACGCCAACTTCGATGATGTCATGGCCCTTGTACACACAAAACAAGCACCAAACCGTGACATCGCCACGGGCGTCCTTCGAGACTTCCTTGACAACGTAGGTCAGCTCATGCGCCTTCTGGAACAGTGTCGCCTTCTTCTTGCTCGCCATTCTGATGTTGAGGTGCTCGGAGCTCCACCGCAAATGTCATTAGTTTTGAGACGGCGGCGGACTTAACTTTGAGATTTCAGTATCTAATTTTAGAAATCTCAAAACTAATGAAGCCTACCCTAACATGACTATGTGTGCATTAATTTCAATGTGATTTTCTAATTTATAGACTTCAAAAGAGTATGTGTAAACAACTACAAATGCCTAGGATTACATTGTTAATGAATTGGTTGTAAAGGTCAAAGGACTATTAATACTTAGGACTACATGGCCAAAAGATTTTATTGTGCCTTATGTCCTTGTTCCATCATTATGGGATGCTACATTATGTCCATCTTCAAAATACATCTTGAACTTTCCCATTTTTTTGAACTCTTGTGAATGTGTTGATATTTAAATTATTTTAAGAAACATCTTCCATGAGGTTAACTATCATGTACTTCATTCATGAAATCTCATTCCAACCCATTATACACATGTGGCAAAATATTTTATGCCATGTCATGGAATAATTTTCCATGTCATTGATTTTCCATCCACATGGCATTGGAATATACCAACAATATACTTTCATGTGGCATGGAATATTTTCAAAAGATTCCTTGTTCACTTGGGTAGATTCACAAATTCATTGCTCATCGTTCGTTGCTCACTTGCTAGCATTGTTGTTTCCATTAAGATTCAATTTGAGTACATAGAAAATAAGTTAGTTACACATGTTGGCATATCCATGTACATGCAAACTAACATTGTGCATGTTGATGTGTTTATGGAGACTCAAACCAGAAGCAAGTTACTACATGAGCCTAGAGCCTAGAGTTGGAACTTGAGATGGTAAAATGTCTTTTCCTTTATACACATGTAAATAAAACTCAAGAATTTGAAAAATGAACGTTGTACCAATAAACCTATAAGCAAACATGGGGATGAATGTAAGCATTCATTTTCATTATGGATGAAAAAAATTGCATTTACATGTTTTCAATCAGAATTTCCATCAAAATTATGGATGAATGTTTTATTTTATCATTAAAATTTTATGGATAAATTTGTTTCCATAATTTTAATTAATTAGAACTTCATAAAACACAATCTAATTCTATATGATATAACATTTGTTGAATAATATAATGTAAATTCCATTATAGATGTATTTCATGGCTATGGTTTAAAATGTCATTACTTTCAATTTTTTTTTTATTACTATTATTATGTAAACATCTACCCCATGGTCATTGTTATTTTTTAAAAAATAATTCGAGCAAATTGACCTAGTGTCGTTGATTATAATGGGTTTTGAATGTTTCAAATATTTTAAAACTACATATTGTCATTGGTGGTAATGAGTTTTTGAACTAAATTAAAATTTAGTTTTAAGCACCTTAATTAACTTTGTTCAAACAACCTACTATCATAGATGATAATGAATTTTTTAATAATTATTTATTATCAAGGCACGAGCCAATTTTCCATGAAATTAATATATAATGTTGTTGGCAACAATTGGATTGGGGGGGGGGGGGGGCGGATGCTTGTCCCATGGCATGTTTTGTTGTTTGTGATGTTTTTTTGGGAGTTTTTTTTTTT
>Ga0116229_10003380_pt1 | contig 26154 bp, 26 predicted proteins | sample S1TSphgellanicum_3_FD_87313 | JGI IMG/M metagenome (GOLD analysis project Ga0116229, IMG submission 87313) | Host-associated microbial communities from peat moss isolated from Minnesota, USA - S1T2_Fc - Sphagnum magellanicum MG | ecosystem: Host-associated > Plants > Peat moss > Unclassified... | reverse complement strand
AAAAAATTCCCCCCCCCAAAAAAAATAAAAAAAAAAAATAATTTTTTTTTAATTTATAAACCAAAATTTAAAAAAACCCCAAAAAAAAAAAAAAAAAAAACCCACAAGATATTTTCCTTCTCCCTTCTTTTTTGCCACTGAGAAAATTTGTTATTGTTTTTATTGTTGTGGCAATAGTCTATTTTCATGATTGCTGCCTATTGCTGTTGCTGATGGCTTCTTTTTTATGCAATTTTTATTAATTTCTCAGGAATTCCTCCCCCCCGCCCTTGCTAGCTTAGCCTTTCCAAGAGCATAAGATTTGGGCGAAGACCTGGGCCATGGTTTTGTTTTGCATTTTGAGGAAGTGGGAAGTGGCTCTTGTGTTGTTGTTGTTGTTGTTGTTGGTGGAGTGGTGAGCTAAAAATTGGTTTGAAAGTTTTGTTGTTGTTGCTGTTTGGGTTTGTTGGGTTTGTGGTTGTTGTTGGATGGATCTGGTGGGATGTGTAGTGCAAGAAGAGAAGAACACAAACCCATGAGCTAACTTAGCATATGGAGTGATGAGATGCAGCTGGCGTTGAAGAAGAAGAAGAAGAAGGTAAAAGGAAGTTCAAGTTCTGAGGGTTTTGCTCCCTCTGTTTCTGGTCTGCTGTTTTTGCCTCATGTAGTAATTATTGTACATGATGGCAGAGAGGATGTTTGAAGCTCTCTACTTTGTTTCTTGAGGTCCCCATTCATGAGGAATCTTTGCTTGCTACTAGTGAAACTTTTTTCCACAGATCTCGTTTCCAAAAATCATGCGGTGATTTTAGATGAGGAGAAGCCCTGGCCTAAACTGGGGTTTTGGAAGAGTTTACTGATTTCCCAAGCTTGTAGACCACAATGGGTTAGATCTGTTTAGGCAGTCTGCACACTCTGGTGCACATTTTTGGGGTGCTTTTCTATGAGATTCTTTCACTTCCTATCCTCCCATTTAGGTTGGATTCGACAGAGTGCAAAAGTGCTTTGTCTATGAGCTGCTGCTGCCGTTTCTCTGAAGATTTTATTTGGGAAGAAGTTAACAACTAGGGGTCTCCCTCTTTGGGATTTTGTGATGTAAATGGGTTGCTAAATCTTTGGTTCCTTTTGTTTGTGGTGGCAGGTGTTGTGTGGGTGGTTCAAGGTGTGAAAATTGGACACATGTCGATGTTGGTATGGAATGGATCAGGTGCACGAGGAGATTCCTTAGAGATTGTGGAACATGAGAGGTCGGTATCAACTAAAACAAGGCCAACAACATCAAGCCTCCTCCCTGTGGAGTTGCCCTACTGCCCTGTATGCTGGGATGGCTATGACCATGGGAAACGAATGCCTCGGGTTCTTCACTGTGGGCACACCATATGTCAGGTACTTTTTTCCTTTTATCATTACTGATTGAAATCATGCCTTCTGGAATGTAGTGTTTATGAGCTGCAAGTATCTAGTATTTGCCTCATGTGCTTGCAGTATAGATGTAGAGAGATCTAGATTCTCTTTCCAAAAGAAATCAAATTTCGTGATGGGTATATGGGAAACTAGTAATGCATTGTGAAAGGCAGTTAGAAGATTGTGCACTGAGTGTCCAATGGTGCAAGCTCAGGTAATGGATGTACAGCATGCTGAATCTCTTCAAAAGAACATGCCCTTAAAAAAACTTTCAGTGTTGTTTCTCTCTTCTCTTCATCTTTCCTTGTTTAGTTATCTTCTGGGTTTCTATTTTCCCCTTAAATTCTTCTTGGTTTCCTTTGTCATCTCCATCTCTTTTATGTTTTGTTGAGTCAAAAACTCAACTCAACCAAGTGACCCCTGCTGTAGTCAAGTTGAATACCAAAAAGTTATCCATCTAAAATATGCATCTTTCTTTTCCAGGATTGCCTGGAGCATCTGTTCTTCGATGCAGGTTTTGCACAGCGATGTGTGCGCTGTCCAGAATGCCGGGGGATGTGTGTGTGGAGGGGCCAGCAGCTTCCAAAAAACTATGTACTCCTCCAAATTCTAAGCTCCTGTTCATCTACCCAGGATTCCTCAAACACCCAAAGGAAGTGTTCTGCACCAGCTGCAGTTCCAGTGGTCTTACAATTGTCTCATCTTTTCTCCACCATTATCACGCATTATGTGAGCTTTGGGATAATACCAAGCATTGTTGTGATCTTGGAGCGTAAGCTGTGGGAAATCACACGGGTAATTTTTGCAACAACGGCAATGCTCATATTCATACCACTTTCACTCACACACATGGTGCTGGCTTGGTGGACGGCCACAATTGGGTTTTGTGTGTTTCTATGGTCTTCACTCGGGAGTATGGGCATTGCAGTCTTCATGTTCTTCACTTGCTGTAATTTTCATCTCTTCCATTTCGTGCTTGAAATAGGTGCAGCTCATTTTCATCGACTCCGATGCAAGTGCTCCCACCTCAGATTTGCCTCGTCTCGGTAGATGCTACTATTATGGAACCAAGCATTGACTAGGTGAGTTAAGACAACCTCCAAAGCTAGAATCTCTCTGCATGGGTGAACCCTATTTCAACTTGACTACTAAGTTAATACCATAGGGGTGTGATCTGGAACCTGTAGTCTCATGTACCAACTAGTCTAAGCCAAACCAGGGACAACATTTGTTAAGCACTTTTAAGTGTGGGATGTTATTGATTTCAGTTATTTATTTCCTACTTGCCTACTCTTATTTATGCTCAGATGAGTTGTAGAATTATTTGAGAAAGTTGGTTGTTTTCCTGATAGTTCTTTTGCTTTGAAATGAGATGATTGTTCATAACAAGAATCAGAAACTCATTGTCTAAAAATGGTGACATGTGACCTTGTTTTCCTCAAAAATATGGAAACTTTTGCATTTTTGTTCCAAGAAAAGGATTTTTGTACCATTCATGAAAAGTGTGCACTCATTAACATTTTTGACACTCGGGACAAAAATCTATTATTGAAAACATACTTACCAATGTTGGTTACATTAGGTCTAAGTCTGGGTCTAAGAACTAAACCTCATGGGTCTCCATGGACTTGGACCCATGTTAAAATTGGAGCTAGTGGCTCAACATGAACTCAAACTTGCCTTAGATCCAAATCCAATCAATATACATGGAGGTAGTGTGGCCTAAAAGAGAGGGTCACCACAAAATAGCAAGGCATTCTATAGATAAGCATAAAATGCCAAAATGCGTGGCACATTATAGTCTGGATCATAAAAATCTTGGTATTTGGATGAATCAAAACCTATGTTTACACCCAACTAAAAGTTCCTATGAACCCAAATCTAGTCTTGCCTAATCCACAATCAAAACATTTAATTTAAACAAATAAAGGAGGTTTAGCCAAGATTAGGTCACTCAATGTTCCCTCAGTCCATTTGAGTTGCTAAATCCCACCTCTAATGTATGCAAGGTGTTTTTTGCTACATAATAGGGTTTGCTATTTGTTCTCGCTATAACAAATCAAATCCCTTCTAAAGCTTCTGCTTATGGTGTATGGCTCCAACTTGGATGTAGTTCATTAAGTTCTTATGAACCACTACTAGAGTGAATAAAAAGCTTTCCAAAATCAAGTTGGATGGTTAATGTTCTAGGTATGCATTCCAACCTAAATTTTGAGTCTTTGTTTCCTCCCCAAGTAGGATACCTTTAAAGGTTTCTCATGCCCAACATCCCATCATCCTAGCCTCAACTTTAGTATTGTGTAACAAGATCACCCATACTACATGAAGCTTGAAATCCCAACAAATGCATTCCCCTATAGCTCGGACCACCTAGAGTTTTCATCAACTCTTGGCACCAACCCCTCATACTTCTTGCTACAAAAATAACCAACATCCTATCAGCTATTAACGTAGTGGAAGAAAAACTAATAGCTACCCCCTAATCAACACAACACCAATCCTAACATCCTTAAACAACCAGAATGTCAAATCATTTAACTCTTTTTTTCTCCTTTTCAAGCTCTAGTGCCCTTCTCAAAGTCAATATGTAGCGCTTCATCCTCCAACAATCCCACGCAGTAATCCAAGCAAGCAAAAATCCATCAATCCTCATGAAAAACTAAAACCAAACACAAATAAACATGAAGATTCACATTCTAAAATCAAGGAAACAAAATGTCTCCTTTTTTCGTTTCCATGAATGCACAACCTGCAATCATAAAACACACAAAACAAAACATATTATTCCTAGCTTCATATTGTTAGAATGCACATTTCAATCATTGTGCTCCATCAACTACCGATTTAGGGTAATCCTTTTGTAACTTTTTCATTTTAGGGCCCCTTTTAAGTCACATGTGTGGCCATTCCCAACATAGAAAATCTATGTCCTCATAGATTGACACCTCAAGTGGCATGATAAATCTATAGATCCCATTTTGCTCTTTGCTAGTCTAACCATCCTTGTCCTTGAAAATACAAATTATGGCACCATCATCTTGTTCCTGACATCCCTTCCCATCTTTGTAACCAACAAACAGGTAAAGTCTTTCCCAACCTGCTAGAAGATATTTCTTCTTAGCTAGTTTCTTCATCTTTACTGACATTTTTCCATTTTCAAAAGAGTGGAACATAACTCGACCCTTCCTAGCTGCATAGGTCCTTTTCTATTTGTTTTGTGCTTGATCAACATTTTGTAACAAAGCCTCATGAAGTTGAACCACCAACTTCATTTTAAATACCATCTGTAATTCCATTTCCTCATTAGTAATATAATCTTCCACTATTTGTGTCAAATTCCTCAATCAATTATCTATGGTCAACCTTGGAGTCCTATTAGTTAAAATCATGTAAGGTGAATATTTAGTGTTCGCTTGAATGCCACAACGAATCCATCACCATTCGTTCATAGTGAATAGTAGTGAACTTTTTCTTCACACAAACAAATGGCAATTTAGAATTCACTTTTCCCAGAATTAGTTCCCAACTTTGAATTACCGAATTTGTTTCTCTTGTTGTTTCTAGTAACATGTCATTTATCACCTTTGATAAGGTAAAAAAATTGATAAGGTATCTCAGGAAATTTAGTGTTGTTGGTCACAAACCTAACATCATTTTCCATCACATTGTTAAAGGAGGACATCATGTGATCAGGCATCTCAACTTGAAAATCCTCATTGTCTTCATAAACAAACATTGAATTTTTATTCAATGCATCAACATTAAATTGCTTGCTTCCAAGCCGGTGGACAATCTTGAAGTGGAAATCATGTAACATAGAAGGCCTTTTATTTGCATCAAAGACTATAATGAACCACTCCAAAGGTGTATGATCAATTTATAAATAAAAAAATGTTTGGTGTTTGAAATGCATAATTCCCCAAATAAATGCATAACATTCACCTTCCATGGGGTGCTAGCATTTTTGCAAAGGCGTCAACATCTTACCAACATATGCAATTACCTATTCATGTTTTCCATTCTTTTGAGATAGAATTGCCCCTATTCCTTTTATTGACCAATTTACGTCCAATATGAATGTCTTCAAAAAATCAAGCCAAGTCAATATGGATGTTTTTAATAATTTTTGCTTCAATGTTTCAAAAGAAACCTAACACCAAGGTGTCCACTGGAAAACCAATTTTTTTTTTTTGGTAAATCAAATAGAGGTTTAACAATCTTGGCATAGCCTTGTATGAAGGCCCTATAATATCAGACCTAAAAACGCTTGAACATTGGTAACTTTCATATGAGTTGGGAACTTGGATACAACATGTACCTTGATTGGATCTAGTCTTGTTCCTTGTTGATTAACCACATGAATCATAAAAATGATCTCCATGGCTCCAAAACAACATTTACTTAGGTTCAACTTCAAGTTGACAAATCTTAGTCTTTCAAAGACCAACCTGAGGTGATCCAAATGGTCACTCCAATCACTACCATGGATGTTGACTTCATCCACAAATATCTTGAGAAATTGATCAATCCAACCCTTGAAAATTTCAGCCATTATACGAAAAAAAAGTGTTTGTTGCATTTTTCAAACCAAATGGCATAACATTCCATTCAAATAGTCCAAACTTAGTGATCATAATAGTCTTTCATACATTTTCATCCAACATTTTAATTTGCTAGAATCCCGACTACAAATCCAAAGCAAAAAACCGTGAAAACTTGCCAAGTTGTGATAAAACATCATCAATTAGTGGCATAGGAAAAGAATCACACCTAGTCTGAAATTCAAAGGTCAATAATCTCCACAAAACCTTCAATTTTTGTCTTTCTTTATTGGTAGAGTAACCCTACATGCATATTCAAACATGCTCTTACGCATCTTTCCCAATTGAACAAGCACTTGGATATGATAGTACACCTCCAGTTCTTCCCAAAAAGATAACCTATTAGGCATCATCCTACGGGGAGGGAACCCCTATGTGTCAATGGAGTGTTTTCCCATGTTACAAGTACCCAACTCTCCCTTATGCCAAACAAACACATCTTGAAATTCTTGTAATAAATCAAGAAGTTCTCCATGTTGTAACATTGTTAATTCATAATTGAATTGCATTTTGGAGCATATTTCTATCCATATGTCTCCATCATCCAACATGTTTGTAGATGGTTCTATTTCAACAATATCAAGAACAGATGGTGGGGATTTGCTAATAGAACCTATTGTACGTTCCTCTTCTTCTATCTTCACCCACAATATTTAACCTAAGTCATTTAGGTTCTAGCCATGTGGAATAACTTAAGTGGTTAATGTTTAAATGTCATGTCACTTAACCTAGGTGGCCAATGTCTAAATGCCATGTGGCTAAGCTTAAATGGCCAATGTTTAATTGTGACATGGCATAACTTAGGTGGCCAATGTTTAAATGTCATGCAACATAACTTGGGTGGCCAATGTCTAAATGCCACATGACATTTAGTTAATCAAAACTATGTTTGACCAACAATCAAGGTTTGACCAGTCACCTTAATGACAACTACATGAAATGACCCATAGAACCATTAATTATACATTTGCTGCCCAGGCATTTTAAAAAAACCACACAAAAAAATTGAACCAAACCACCCAATTGCCTATTTAGTGGTTTTTTATCCCATTGCGGACCAACCATTACTCTAAACCACTAAGCCTACTGGAAATTCACTATAGTGGTACCATTGCAAAATGAATGGTTTGCATAGTGATTTAACCACATGTTTTCTAGTAATACAACTAGTTTTGATATTTCCTACCCACCTATGTTACATAACAACCAAGTTAAGCTAGTCCTATAATTACCACATTGTGGTTTTGAAATATTTCACTAATAATATGACCATAACAAATTAGATTATTTAAGGATAAATATAATAGTAAATATGAAATTAAAAAATGGGAATTTTTATAGACAAATTGATTAAAATGAAGTTGGGAAAACTTGTAATTCGATTTTATATCATGTTATAATGATTGTGGTACAATGATGATAAATGATGGAAATATATTTTGTCATGCCATGAAAATGCACATAGGTGAAGTCATTTTATTTAGATCTTAAAAAAATTACATTTTGTAAGAATTTATAGACAAGATACCAAAATGCACTTAAGAAGTTTTTTCATCATATTGAATAGGTGATTCCAATTGTTTTGAAATATAAGGACATCATATGCATTTTTTTTTTTATAGAAATTACTATTTATATAAATATATGGAATACATTAAATCAAAATAAATAATTACATATGGAATAATGTAATTGTGAATGGTTATTGATGAAAATGCATAAAAACATATTTGACATATCATAAACTTGCATAGATTACATTAAAAAGGTGAAAGCACATTATGATGACTCCCCTTGGGGCATTTTTGGATTTAATATTATAATACATATAATATAGTTGTTTCAAAAATATGGTATATTTAATTTTGGGTATCAATTTTGGTTTTTGGCCCTTATAATGATTTTTTTTGCAAAACTAATGTTATGTAATATTATTTTAAAAATAATAATAAGTTTCATTATTTATATTGAAAGATTCATGATTCAAAATATTCATTGGTATAATGGGGCCACTATCTCATTTTGATTACACTAACTTAAAGGTTTCATTATTCATTAAAACAATCAATTTTAATGGATTTAAAAATATTTCCCATCTAACTTTGCTTCTGAATATGATTATTTATCAAAATCTTAATTTATCATACATTTATCACATCTTTGAAAAAATTTAGTTGTTGAGATGAATTTTTAAAAATTAATCACATGGTATCCAAACATGGTTCAAACTATGTGAAATGGCATAGTTCAATGTATCTTCATTGACTTTCATGAAGATTATAAATCATTTAAATTATTTTTGGAGTATTTTGGTGGTTTTGGATACATAGGTACACTACATTTGTTTCCACAAATACATTTCAATCTTCCACTTTATAAAATGAAATGAAATAGTTTTTTTTTTTTTTTTTCCTAATCTCTTCTTTCAATCATATTCTAACATAATTTACAAAAATATTGTGAAAATATTTCAATAGTTTGAAGTTGAATACACTCAAACATGCACATCCTTAAAAATAATACAATGTGCATCCCAAAAGGGTCCACCGTAGAATGCTTTCACATTAAATTACATGTATCATCTTCCCATATTTCATTTCCTTGGCACCAATCCTTTAGTAACCATTACAACAAAATAATTAATACACAAGTTATAATCTATGAAATAAACAAGATTTTTTTTCCTTGAAAGTATAACCCCCCCCCCCCCCCCCACCCCCCCCAAGATGCAAAAGACTCAACACCAACCTTACTTTGTATGCTATCTACTTCCACTTTGATTCATGGCAATTTGTATGTGCAACTTTATTTTCCTTTTGTACTTTAAGGAAAAAAGAATAAATTAATTTGCATGGTTTTACAAATTTCATTTCTAAAACCTAAAATATCTTTGTATCTACAAATGACATGGGAGGTGGATAACAAAAACCTAGTTTAAAAATATGAAATGGAATTTGATTAACCTCCTTAAACAATTCAATATCATTTTTTGATCTCCATATTATCAACCATATAAAAAAACATTAGTGTGGCCCCATTTGATTCAAAGCTTCAACGTCCAAAGCCATCATGTTGTGAAATTGAATTGGTTTTGATCATCAAAATGTTTAATTTTACATCAAAAATTAATTCTAAATATTGGGATTGGCCAATAATTTTGCTAACAAAATTTTCACCGTCGAAACATTTGAAATTTGAAACTTCACTATATATATATATATACTTCAAGAAATCTTTCTATTATGTGTTTTTTTATAATATTTTTGTTTGCTACTTTGTGCAAACTTATGACCACATACTAATATATCCACCTTATAATTGGATCTGTCTTGATAATAATACATGTTATTTTGAATTTCTAAGTTGCATGCATGAATATAATTGAAATTCATAATAATAGTCTTAATACTAATATGTTAGCAATAATTATGAACTTTATCAAAATTTAGAGATCTAATTTTTTTTACTAATGAAAAATTGAAAAATTTGTTAATGATATCATTTTCTTGAAAATGTTTGCTTCATTTTTTAAACTTTTGACTTTTGTGAAATAGGAAAATAATTAGTGTTTATTTTTCCAATTTGTGAAGTAGGAGGGTTGGTTGTCATGGGACAAGAGGATTTAAACAAACTTGGGGAGAGGTGACCTAGGGAAGTTCAAAAACTTAGTTTAAAATAAGCTATTCCATCAAAGGTCTAGACAAGATAACTTTGGTTGTTGAAAGGAATATTTTTAAAAGCCCAAGCTATTTGATGTCGACCATGTGAATTTTCTCATGGCCATGGACTCAATTTAGAGAGTAAGTTTGAAATAAATTCTTTTAATTCCAAGGTCAATAAAATTAGGCTTTTAGAGTATAGTTTTATCAATGTAATATCATAGGATATCCCCCCTCACATGCAAGATAGCTAGGCTTTTAGGAAGAATACTTTCAAAAGCTTTGATCTAGTTAGCATTGGCCAAGGTTAAGAAGAAGTTTGGACAAGTTTAAAGAATAGTTTTCAAAACTAGGGATTTTTGCACAACTACTACTTGCCATCAAAATGGGCCCAAGCTTTTGAAATGGACATTCCCAAAAGCCTTAGGCTAGTATTTTCATCTTGGTTAGTTTGAAAACATGAGAACCCCCTTTTTTAACCCTGGAAATAAAAAGAGGGTTAAAATGAAAAAAAGATTATCTAGTTCTAACAAGGGTTTAAACACCCAAGCTATTTAACATTGGACATGGTCAAGAAACCTTGGCAAGGGTTGAAAAGCCCAAGCTATTTAACCATGACCAAGGTTAAGAAGCCCGGGCTATCTAACCTTGACTAGCATTTCAAAAAAAAAAACTTGGGCTATGTAACCCTAACCAAGGTTAAGGAGCCTGGGGCTATCTAACCTTGGTCAAGATTTTAAAAGCTCATGCTTTTTCAACACCCTAGACATAGAACCGCAGTTATGATGAAAGATATCCATGAAAACCCTAGGCTTCTTAAGCTTGGACATAGCAATACTCCCATAACCAAGGGTCTTCCCAAACCCCTGGTTATGGTGGGTATCATGGATAGTGGTAATAGCCTTTTGGCTATTTGGTAGGCCAGGCTTCTTTAGCATGGGCATTGATGAAATAGTATGGCACACACACACACACACACACACACACACACACACATATATATATACAAAAAATACTTGATCTATAAAGTATTATTACCTATTTGGCGACTCTAGATTTTTCAGATTCGTCCTCAAATTTTACACATAAGCAAAACCTTTTAATTGGTTTTGGTACATATGAGAGAATTACATGGGTTTCAGGTACATATATAAATAATTTCACGGGTTTTGTTACATACTAGCATAGGAAGTTCACTAGTTTAATGCCGAATGTTTTATATATAATCTTTTTTTACATTTTCGCACAATCATTAAAACATGTAAGTTTTTATTCTCAAAATTTATAATTTATGTTCTTAACTAACCATCGTTATGGTTTTAATAAAATTTCAAAAGTCCAAAAAATTTATTTGTCAAAACATAATTTAATGAGTCTTGATACGTATTAGATAATTTGATGCGCTTTGATACCTAGTAGATAATTTGAGGGGTAGAGACTTTGATAGATAATTTGACAAGTGAGCTTTGGATACATATTAGGTAGATAATTTGATGAGTGGGCTTTGATACATACCTATTAGGTAGATACTTTCATGGGTGGGCTTTGATAATACCTATTTGGTAGATAATTTGATGGGTGGGCTTTGATTACATACCTATTAGGTAGATAATTTGATGGGTGGGCTTTGATTACATACCTATTAAGTAGACACCTAATTTGAAGGGTGGGCTTTGATTACATACCTATTAGGTAGATAATTTGATGGGTGAGCTTTGATACATACCTATTAGGTAGATACCTAATTTGATGGGTGGGCTTTGATTACATACCTAGTAGGTAGATAATTTGATGGGTGAGCTTTGATACATACCTATTACGTTGATACCTAATTTGATGGGTGGGCTTTGATTACATACCTATTAGGTAGATAATTTGATGGGTGAGCTTTGATACATACCTATTAGGTAGATACCTAATTTGATGGGTGGACTTTGATTACATACCTATTAGGTAGATAATTTGATGGGTGGGCTTTGATACATACCTATTAGGTAGATACCTAATTTGATGGGTGGGCTTTGATCACATACCTATTAGGTAGATAATTTGATGGGTGGGGCTTTGATACATACCTACTAGGTAGATACCTAATTTGATGGGTTTTGATACTTATTAGATAGTTTGAAGGGTTTTGGTACATTAGTATTTTAGATAATAATTTCACTCAAAGGATTCATCACTTGCGATTAATTTGGGACTTCGTCGCACGTCTTCATTACGTGACTACAGTCTCCTACCAAAGGATTTTCTTGTGACTGCAGGGGAGAAGGAGGGAGATCACAAGGAAACAATGGGAAGTATAAGCAGGAGTAGCACACATGGTTTGTATTCTGTTATGCCAGTTATGCAGCAGGAGGAGAGGAGGAGGAGGAGGAGTAGGGAGCAGCAGCTGTATCTGTTGCTGGAACCTGGATCTGGATTGAGAGAGAAGAGCCTTCTGCTCTCGCAGCAGCAGCAGCAGCAGCAGCAGCCGGTTTTGGAGAACATACAGGAGGATTGCCCCATGTTGTTGCCATGTTATCCAGCTCCAGAAACTCCTCAAGAGCCCATGGAGTTTTTGTCTCGCTCATGGAGCATCTCGTCTCTAGATATAGCTCGAGCTCTTGCTTCCAAAACCCAGCTTACAGGAGGAGGTGATCAGCAGGAGCACCGCGTGAGGACGACTGCTACCGAAGCTGATGAGCCTATTCTCCAAACTGTACCCTTCACATTCGCTTCCTCCATCACTTCCCAGTTAGTGATGGAGCGCATCATGACTCCTGGAGCTGTAAGTTTCCACCACCCTCTTCTTCTCACAAGAAGACAATCTTTGGTACAGAGGAGTTTAGGGTTTAGGGTTTAGGTGCTATTATTGCATTTTTCCGTTTGCATGTGCCAAGCATGCATGGCAGTCTTCTTCGTCCTTGGGTCTGATTCTGGGACACAGGTGTGTGATTTGGGGGTATATGCTCTGCGGTGGTAGCAGGAGCTTTCTCCAGTCACTTCACGGAGAAATTCACACAGCAGCGGACCATTGGGTTTGGCCAGCCCTCCCCATTCTCCTCACCAAATGGAAAACTACAGGGTATGTAACTTCTTCTGATTTTGCCCCTGATCCTTTTCCTTTCTCAATTATCTAGCTGATCATTTTGCTTTACAGATTCTCATGACAATCAATTGACAAAAGACTAAGGAAAATTGGGATTGTTGTGAAGAGATCTATCAGTGTATGTAGAAGATGGTTGTGGCATTACAAGAATTAGGTTACAGCAGTGGACCCCTCTCAGTGCTCTCTTCAGATAGTAGTGGTGCTGCTCAGTCAGAGAAAACCCTAGAATTGTTTGCAGGATTTCTGCTATAGCTGACTGCCCTTATCTATCAGTATATGTGAGAAGATGGTTGTGGCATTAGGAGCATTAGGTTACAGCTGCAGACCCATCTCAGTGCTCTCTTCTGATAGTAGTGGTGTTGCAGCCCACTCAGAGAAAACCCTAGAATTGTTTCCAGGATTTCCACTATCACTGACTGTCGATATCTATCAGTGTATGTGAGAATACGGTTGTGGCATCAGGAGCATTAGGTTACAGCAGTGGACCCATCCCAGTGTGCTCTTCTGATAGTAGTGTTGCTGCCAAGTCAGAAAAAACCCTAGAATTATTAGCAGGATTTCCACTATCACCAACTGTCCATATTGATTAGTCAACAAATGGTAGATTGGGCGGGCATGCATACTTAGCATCTATCTCTTGTTCCCTTGTTGTGTGCTTTCATCTGAAACATTTTGCATGATTTGATCTGCATAGGAGCTGATTTGGAAGACTCATTTTGAACTTCTACAGAAGTGCACGAACTCAGGAGTATGCTGATTCAGGAACCTGATTAACATGATTGGTGTGTTCTATGTCTGATAAACTTGTGTCTGGGGTTTGGAATGGAATTTCTTCTAGTTCTGGAGAAGCTTCAGCATGGTCCAGAAACCATTAAGGGGAAACTCAATGGGGCGCTGGATCAAAGACCTGAAAGAGAAGAGGAAAGAAGCAAATCGCTCTCAAAATGCCCAAATACATGCAGCTGTTACAGTTGCAGGTGTGGCAGCAGCAATTGCTGCGGTTACTGCTGCAACAGCAGCATCTTCCTCAGAGGATTCATTGTCCAAGACATCCATGGCAGTGGCTTCAGCTGCTGCTTTGGTTGCTGCTCAATGTGTGAAGGTAGCAGAGAGTATGGGTGCAAACCATGAGCATCTGGCTGCTATTGTTAGCTCTGCTGTCAATGTACGGACTGCTGGGGATATCATGACTCTCACAGCTGCAGCTGCCACTGGTGAGTGTCTCATCAACTGATTTTGACCTCTTATTGAAATTGTTATAGTGGTGTTCTGTCGTCAATGTATTCCTGCCACTATATTGAGTTTGTTTGCCTCTATTGGATTCTGTGATATCTATTTGATAAGTCGGTTCAAATGGTGTTGTTCTTTCCTGCCAGAATTGACTCTGTAATTTCTTTGCTTGCAGCATTGAGAGGTGCAACAACCCTCAAGGCAAGGACAACAAAGGATGCCTGTAGCCTTGCAGCAGTGACACCCTATGATCAGGGATCTAGTTGTCAATCTATTAGCTTTAGTGGTGAGCTGATAGAAGAAGGTGTTGAAGCAGAGGTGAGCTGTCACGAATGTCTGGCACGGGGTGCAGAGTTTCTCAAACGCTCAAAAAAAGGTAAGGGAGGCGCTTTTCAGACAAGACCCTCATTTCAGAGATCTTGGTGACAAGTTTGTTCTAAGTCTGTGGTCAACTGGACATAGGCATTTTCTTCGAATCTATGTGTATTGTATATGAAATGTAGAGTCTGATGGAGCCCTTGGTTTGTATGTGACCAGGAGAATTGCAGTTGAGAGTTTTATTTGTATACCTCAACAAACTAGGCCAGGTAAATTGCTTTCATATGTTATTTGTCTTTGCTAGGGTGGTGAAGGGGATCTTTGCTCTTGGCGTTGAAGTCCTATAGTCTTCACAACAAAACTGACAAAACGTGTTAGCTCCTGAGTGCAAATCTATCTGTACCACTCCTGTCCTCTCCGAGATCATGTCACTGATAAAGCTCTGTCCCTCCAATTCATGAGCCATGATCAGATCATGCATCTGGGTGGAACAGTAGATGAGTGTGTTTGTCAATCACATACCTCCACAGCAGATTCATTTACAGTTAGTCTTGGGATTTTTGGTCCCTGTTTTTTGATTCCCTCTATGTTACAAGAGCATGAAGTTTAGCTTGGTGACACCAGGGGTTATAGATGGAAATAGTATGGACGCACTCTCTTATATGGTATTGGGCCCTATCAGGTGACAGTGAAGGTACAAAGCAAGCACATGGGTGGCGTTTATAAGAAAAACAAGAAAAGTAAGCCTCTGTTGAGAATTATTGCTGTATGAGATATAGATATCAGCAGTAATTCTTCTGCTCCGAGACTTGGTTATGCTTTATGGGGTATGGTGCTTAAAAACAAGATGCATGTAGTATTATTGTCAGACACTCAGAAGAGCTGCTTGCTGCAGGTATGTTATTAGAAGTAAATCCAGACATACCGGGCTGGCCAGGTAGAAGTCTGCTGGAGAACAGCGAAGAGCACCGCTACTTTGCACTTAAAACAAGTAATGGGGCCATGGAATTTGAGTGCAAGAATGCAGCAGTTCACCAGCTGTGGACAACAGGAATTGCATATCTTCTCTGTATGCAACAACGGAATTTCCAAAGTTGTTCAAGATTGACCTTTGGGACTCCAGAGGGGGAAGTGGTACATTTGTCTCCACATCTGGGTCATAAGCTGGCACTCTAGATGCCAGATATTCCTGGTAAAGGATGTATTTGTCTTGGTGAAAACAATCGCATACTGGAAGTGATTGTAACATCCCTCTCATTTGATCCACCCTGAGACTAAGGTATCACATTCAAGCTCTATTTGTAGAGCCGAGGATTGTAAGGAGCAGGGAACTATGTACACAACAATGTGTACATGGCATGGTTTGAGGGATCAGGAGGATTGATCTCCACGTTGGGAGCATTATCAACATGGTGGTATAATTCTTACTGTCTGGTTTGAGTTGGTCCAACAATTCATTTGTGCACAACTTTAGTTCTTAAAGCACTTCCTGACCTTGTAGATTGTGTTGTGAACCTTAACTGTAAAAAGAAAGCAGAGCTGGATCATCTTGCCTCAGGATCCTGGGCCCTGAGCTGAGCATTTTTGGCTGCAGTATTTTTATGAATGCAAATTCTGAGGTCCAGATGAGGTGTCGTTCTTTTCCACTCAGTTGATTTCAGATGTGTTGTTGGGGGCTAGGCTGCTCCTGGAATGAGCTTGTTGGTGAATTTCAATTTTCTCACATTGGTGGAATATGTTTCAAAACTGCACTGTTCTAGGGACAAGCCATGTTTTTACCTTAAGATCTGTTGAATATTGAGATTGGGTGGTGATATGTCCTGCACCAATTGGCATTTGATATAACCCATTTCATGATGCAGATGACATTTATTGGGTTAATCTTGAAATACACTTGGAACTTCCTGTTCCTGCATATTATGACAGCTTCAATTGTTCCTTGTATTTTGTGACTTTCTGAAGAACTCCTTCTATAGTTGTGTCAAATGCATCTCCCTGCACACTTTGAAATCCTGCTGCATGTGAATGCCTTGCATAGAGCAGTTTGGGAATGAAAGAAACTATGGTTTCACGCATCTGTTCAATTTTATCCTCCGAGAATTTGAGAAGCTCAGCTTCTATGGATGTTCCCAATGTGACCTGCTCCTCAGAAATGTACACAGAGTAGCTGCACATCATTTGTAGATATACAAAGATTTCAGTCTCATCACTCATGTCTTCATATTCTCTCTGCCCACAGTTACCCATCAAAGATGAAAAAGCTCTGTAACTGCCACATACACATCATGCCAAACCAAGTGCATTATATTTTGCAGGCAAGGAAAGCGAGACAGCTTAGAAATAAACTGCACATGCACAGGAAGAAGAGAAGATTCATATCTGTTTACCTTTTCCTATCAGATGGGAAATGCAAAGTATATTGTGTGTATGCAGAGTGCTCATGGAAGAACACTGGAATACAACCAGCAATCATGCCATCAAAGGTCAAGCGGCATGTGGGAATATCACCCCTGGGTTGAAGACAAAACTTGGATCGCAAGAAGACATTCATGATGGGTTTTGGATTATGGTTGCTGCACTGGAGCTGGTGACAATTGATCAAGCTACAGGCCACTGATTCAGAGCACTGCTGCAGCAACCTGCTACGTATACTGTCTTTCAGATGAGCTCGTGTTGCACCTGCAAAGAGAAAGGACAACAAGTCTTAGGTCTTCAACAAAAATTGCATAAGCATTTGAAAAAGAGCTGGCAACAACAAAGACCATCTGACTTTCATGATGGTAATAGTAAAAAACAGAACTGTCAAAATGTATGGCCAGGACTCTCATATAACACTACTCCTGCAGATGATCAACTTCATCAAATTTTCAATAGAACCAAGAGAGTTACTGCAATGATCAAGAGTTGGATAGCTGCATGGCTTAATTATTTTTGGTTGCAAAAGTGCAGCCCTACTGTCATGTTTCTGTCAGCACTCTCACACCCTTTCTTCTCCCTGCAAAATCACTAAGGGGTTTATTGGCCTTGCCTACCAAGGCAAGGATATTGTGTTTAGATTCATTATAGAGTATGGTAGCTTAAAGGATTTTGGCCCCTAGGCAATAGGTTTATTCTTATATGAGGATTTTTGAAAGATGATATTTTGGCTTGTGTTGAAACTTGAGATTAGTTATAGAGTTATAATATCTTGAACGATTTTGGTTTCTTTTAGAGGATTTTTTGAAGATTATATTTTTGCATGGTGGATTATTTGAGTTTCCATAATTCTTCTTTTGCCTTCAAGATATTTTTTAATGTAAATGACAAGGCCATCGTGTGACACACCCCTTGTTATCAGATGATGCAATCTCAAGCTAAACTGTTACTTTCAGATCTTAGACAGCATTGCATTTTTCTCTGAAAAAAACAACACCCTAAACCCTAAACATGGTGGAGGTAGAGCAGTGGATTGAGGGCCCATTTCGAAGGTACTGAAGCACCACAATTATCGCTGCAAATGGTTGAGAGATACTCAGATTTCGTTGGTCTGGTACAAGAGTGGTTTGCAGTAAGGAGAGACCAGGCTTGCAAAGAGGGAAGACTTTTGGGAGGACAGTTAGAACAACAAATAATGTGTGGGTTTAGGGTTCAAAAGCTTCACCTGCAAATGCAAACAAAGACCTTCGTTCCACGCTGCGGACCTTGGCCAACCAGCGGTACAGCTCAAGGACAGAAGAAGGATGGAACGAGGTGGGATACGGCACGGCTTGCTCATTCTCCAGCCATGGTTTTCTCTCCAGCAAAACAGTAGTCACATTCTTCATGTGGGGCAAAGAAAGGATCCCCGTGCCCCAGGATTCAACAACGCCATCGCTCGCTACATCAAAATCCCATGATGTTCTTCCCAGAACCATGAAATGATCGCAGCCTCCGTTGCGCCTCCACTCGTCTCCGGCGTTCTCTTTCAACCATTCCACCAGCTTTTTGCCATGTGTCTCAGCCTGTTCCTGTTCAAGCTCCTCGCCCGCACTAGCAGCGATGTCAAGAGATCATACGCGAAGGTTCATTATGACGAGCGAGCGACACAGATGTGCATGGGAGAGGTGAGGGATGCAGGCGCAGGGGATTCTCTCTCTGTTTTTTTGTTTTTTGTTTTTTTCAATTTTGTGATGTAGCCACAGCGACAATAATCCACAAGATGAAAGAGCCAAATTTGGCTACACCAGGTCAGAGAGGACAGTAGACATTTTTTAGAATCCTGCTATGTTTTGACGACCTTCCAATAGGGGAAAAAAGTGTCGCGTAGATCCGAAATTTCGGCACCTAAAAATGTGGCATGCGGACAAGCTAGAGACATGACATTTGCGCGTTTCAATGAGAAAAGGTGAGCATTGTTGAGTGCAGACGCAAACATTTACGTACCGTTGTATTGTACAAGTATCGAAGGGCATCCAATCTTGCGTAGTAAGGAATGAAGAAAGCATCCGCCATGGAAGCATTGGACGTTCGACAGGGGTAGCTTTGCAAGCGAGAATGGAAGATTAACTCCAACATGTAGGGATCTGTCTCGTACCACCCATGTCTGAAAGCGTCGTCCACAGCAGCAGCAGCAGCAATCGCCGAACCGGATCTGTTGCGAGGACGTTGTTTCTTGGAGTCCAAATTCATACCAAGGCCGTGGTTGCTTGTATGCGGACAGAAGTTGAGCCGACTGGTGATGCCGTATCGACATCTTGCAACGAGATTGGAGTTGAACTCAGGTGGTAGATTGTGTATGTAGATGTGTTTCCCTCTGCAGATCATGTGATCATAGTCTTCTGCTCTTCCTCCTGTGCCAGTACTGGACTGAACAAGTTCTTGAGAAGCAGCAGCTGCTGGCTTCTCCAAGGAAACCAAAGGCATGAGTGTTTTTCTGTTGAACTCTTGGTGTCTAGAAACGACTGGAGATGAACCTACAACTCGCTGGGGACGCAGAGATTCAGAAGGACTCGAGGTATCATCATGGGTGCGCGATGAAAGTAGTGCCGTGTCCAATCTTGCGAAGCATGTGAAATGAAGAAGCAACAGGATGATCACTCCTACGCTATAATACGCTGCACATGATGCGTGTACAGGACGCGGCACCGTTGCTGTAAAGGCCTTGGAGCTCCTGGTACAGTCTGATTTTTCTTTAATCTCCGTTGAATGATCATCTCTGACCATTGACCTCGTGATTCTCTTCTTTCTACGAGAATTCCCAGCTCCAGCTCCAGCTCCAGCTCCTTCATGGGTAGCAATGCGGCCATGAGTTTTGCAACTCCTCTCTTGAAGACTACTCCCAGCAGTAGACAAAACCTCTAACAGGGTTATACCCATGATCTCCACCTTGAAACTGTCTCTCCACGCTAGGAATCACTGCTATTCTCCACAACAATTACCACTGCAAGATCCGCAAACCTGCCAAGAATTAAAAATTCCTTCAACAGGGGAGTGTTCCGGAATCTTGTGCGAGCGGATCTTGGCACACCAGCATCATCATCATCATCGTCTCCACCCACGAGATCCATGACCATGCAACCCATGCATCCGTAGCTTATTTCTTTCCCACGCATGTAACAAGAAACACAGTCCGGTTTTAGGGTTGAATCTGTTGAGGGTTTTGTACAGAAGTGCAGTTGCTTTAAGGGTTTTCTTGTAGGCTGGGGCTTTTACCAGAAATTAGGAACCCTGAGGTAGGAGTCCAGGGAGTCCCCAATTTCCATAAAGCCTCAGTCCATGGGCTTTACACTGTGTAAAGCCCACTGTGGTTTTTTTTCTCATGATACCTACCCTAATGCCTGCAAAGTTATCATGGGAAAATAAAGCACACCAGCTTCTTGTGTTTCATAAGCGATCCTCTGTATACACTAGAAAAAACTGCATTGGTTTTCAGGTGCTAATACTTATGTACACCCCCACTGCATCATGTGTCAGTCTCTTTGGCTTTCCACATCCATGAATCCTCTCAGTAAAATGATAGGCCAAGCCTCTTCGTTTGTTGGCTCTGCTTGTCAAGAGAGACTACAGAACAATGCAAAGTTTCTTTGGCACCACATTTTGAGAACTGTTCACCTTGTGTTACTGTGAACTGTGAGGTTCATTTTTTGAGAACTTCATCAAACATTTTCTATTGACATTTTCTGACCTGGTCATAATGAAGGGGCAAAGCAATTAGGCATCGAGTTGCTTGTTCGTCAGTAATTTTGCTTTATGGTTTTTGATTATAAGGTCATCAAGTATGCAGGAAAGATGAACATTAGCAGAGATTTTCTTCCATGCACTACATGCGGAGAATGTTTACAAAAAATTGTTGGTCCATATGTGTACATTTGGACAGTCTAAAAATCCTTTCCACCCAAGAAAATGTTAGGAATGAACTAAATCTGCTTAAATATTAGTCAATGCCTAAGCTCCCTTTCTGTTGAAAGCTTTCATCTGAATCTGAATCATTGCTCCATTCCAATACCGCACAGCCCTCCAAAATGCTGAACTGAATTTCTTAAATCACTTGTTTCTCCAACTTGACAAGCTCTCTAGTGACACCACTGGAGAAAACTTGTACGTCTCTCAACCACTAGGTATCTCACTTATAACCTATGCCTTTTTCATAAAGTTGTGTGCTACAAGGATGCTAAGATTTATACAGGAAGGGCCTACTTTGTACAACCAAACCTGCTCCAATGTTCCGACCATGCCTAGAACAATGCTCCTTGATCTGACTTTTGCTTCAGAAAAGGCTGTTGACATTTAAGTGTTCATCACTCTTTGATCAGACTACATTCAATGGAGTAGATTGATGAACTGCAGCATGTCCAATCAATGACAAAATGCTATCCTTGTGAACACAAATGAAAAGAAGCTGACCTAAATCACTTGTGTCCTATGAAGACCACAGGGTCACTCTACTTAACTTCAGCACTACTCCATCTGTACTCTGTGATTGCACCTCATTTCCGTACTTTCCTCCTTTTTTTCCCCTCAGTGTTGACTCCTTTTCCTCCACCTGATGACTTCCTCACTTCAGTTCCAGGACTTTGTTTTGATGTTGATTTCTGCCGTTTTAAATCATCCTTGTCACTTGCATTTAAACTTTCTGGAATGCGTGAAGCTTTCCTCTTCATCCCTTGACTCTTTGTCAGCAACTGTGAAAACCCCCTTGCCTTTCCTTGGACATTGAGCTTGGCTCGTTTTGGAGGACGTCCATCTGCAACTTTTTTGAGATGGCCGTCATCATCCTCTGATGGCTTGACTTTTTTCTTCCTTTTTGGCTTGGATCCAAGTTTGACATGTGCAGTTGACAGCTTCTCTTCTCCAACACCTAGCTTTTCTTCAAGTGTCTTGGTTGGAGATAGTCTAGATTCTGAGATGAAAACACCATTTTACCATCAGAAACACTCTAACAAAGACATACCTCCCACCTTTGGCATTTCTACTATTGGCAGATTTGATTTGGTGTTGAGACACCAACAACTAGTCCCAAAATGAAGACAAATGCAGACAGTCATTTTCAGGCAAATTGTGTGATTATTTATAATCAATGTAGAAAACCATCTATAAGCATAGTCTTGTGGTATGGTTCATCATGAAAGTTTGTCTTCAGAACTAACAGAGTGCAATTACACTAAGATCTCGGGACAGCTCATGTAAGATGTGAAAAACTTCAAAACTTCCTCAGTTGCTTGGACAGGGACAGTGTGACATACTCCTGGAAACCCCACAGCTCACAAGGCAAGTGAGGCGTGCTTTTGTCTCAGCTTCCATAATTGGGGCAGGAGTTGGTGTGTCCACCATGCGAGAATCCCACACCCGCACCATCCCATCTGATGAAGCTGAAGATATCAAATCATACAACCCGCTAGAGTGCTCATCTGACCCCAAATTGGATCCCACAATTGCAAGACCACGAATCCTATTTGTGTGAGCATTTGCAATGGACCATGCCTGCTTTCCTGTGCGTGTGTCCCATGCCCTCACTACTGAGTCCTCGCCACCTGTAATCAATAAGTGGTCCTGAGAAAGAAACACACCCCAAAAGTCACTCACTAGTGTCAGACCCATTTTTCTTGGTGAAGTTTACGTGAGTGATAAGCTTCCTGGCTCCACAAAAACAAACCCCTGACTAAGTTCTGTGGAGAACAAAATGTCTTTCAGCTGGAAAGCCCCTAAAACTGATCAAACCACACTCTGCATCAATTACAGGTGCAGAGGCAGAACTACTGGATTAAAGAGAGAGTTTTATGTGGCCAAGGATGATGACTACAGAGCTGAATCTAAGCAGGGCACAAGCTAACAATCCCCCAAAGCATCTGAATACTTGTCATGACTTTTCAGACCCACTCCTTTTGAAGACCTGTTCTGTATTCTCTTCCACTAAATGTGGGCATATGCAGAACTAGAGACAAGCAAGTGGAAGGGAAATTGCCCCATAGGAGGGTTGCATGCAGGCATGCTGTGATCACAGACAGGAGGTCATCAAACCTTTTTTGCATGAGTCTGAAAGAATATTCAAACTTCCCACTTGAAGAATTCTGGAAATTCTACCACTAAACCCTAAACCCTGAAAAAAATGACACCATGTAGGGAAGGATGAGCAGAACTAGAAACAAGTGAGTGGAAGGGAACTTGCCACATAGGAGGGTTGCATGCAGGCATGCTGTGATCACAGACAGAAGGTCATCAAACCTTTTTTTGTCTGTGTCTGAAAGAAATTCAAAGTTCCACTAGAAGAATTCCAGACATTCTACCACAAAACCCTAAACCCTGTAAAGAAGGACACCATGTAGGGAAGGGTGCGGGAAGACGGGGAAGAAGCAAGAGATGGCTTACCAGTTGTTGAGCAAGACAGAGAACACGTTTTTCATGCTCTAGAGGATGAAGAACAGTGCCGCTCTCTGCATCTCGAACCTCTACGACTGCGTCTCTCACCATGGAGTAAGAACCCCCATCCTGTGGCGCAAACTTGACAATGGAGGCTTCAGACCGCAGCTTCAAAGTAAAGCTGCACCTGCCGCTCATCAGATTCCACATCTTCAAGTGCCTGTCTCTGTCTACCGACAAAGCCATCATCCCCGTGGGATGGATGGACAGGTCATTGACAGCACCCTTAGAGTCCTTCTTGCTCCGCATCGTCTTGAGATGGATCCAAGAATCGGTATCCCAGATGAAAATGGAACCATCCTCGGAGCCACTTAAGAGATGTGTTGGGTGATTGCTAACTGGAGCACCACCGGCTCCTCTGGGCCCGTGGAATTGGAGGCAAGTCACGGCTCCCTCATGCTTGTACAGCGACCCCATATCTTTCTGCGCATTGAGGTCAAATACCTTAATGGTATCATCAGCTCCCCCTGTGGCCACCACGGAGCCGCACGATGCGATACACTTGATGGCTCCCAGATGTGCCGGGTAGGAGAATGCCCACTCCAACTGCTTCTTCTTCTCCTTCACTTCCCACCCCCACAAAAACCTCTCGTATGAACCTGCCACCAACTTCATGCCTCTCCACCTCTACTGGCCTTGCTGGTCCCCTTTGTGGCAGCAAAAGACCGGACGAGCTCTGCGCGTCCGTCTCTGCGGATGCACTACCCGTCTTCTCCCCGTCTCTCTCTACCCCATCGCCCAAACCCTAAAAGCTCCCGACCTCTAAACCCTCCTCTTCTCCCTGTCTCTCTGTCTCTAACCCCCATCGCCCCAACCCTAAAAGCTCCCCAAACCTAAATCCTCGACCAGAGCGCTCGATGCCCGTAATGACTCGCTGTGGATGAACCTCAGCTGGGTTAATATCTGGTTCCACCTTAGGCCCTGTTTACACTAGAGACCATGGGCGGGGGCCAAAGAACCTACCTATTGGTACCCCACTTTTTGGATGGGACCAAGAGAGAACCCATGGGCCGTGGCCCAATGTGTAAACGTGTAAACCCAAATTTGGACCAAAGGATGAGCCACATGCATTTGTATAATAAAAAAAATTTGGTTAAAATTTTTTTTTTTGAAATGTGAATGCCCTAAATTTGTAGTGATCTCCTATTTCTTCTTTTCCTCTTTTTCATTCTAGGTTTCTTCTTTGGTTCTTTTTCTTTTTCATCCGAATGTTTTCTTTTGTTTTTTCCTCCTCTTTTGCACTTTTGAAAAAATATTCACACTTTTCTCCTCTTTTGCACTTTGAAAAAATATTCACACATCATGGATGAGAGAAAGAAACGAATATTGATTGTGATGGCTATGTATTGGGTTTTTTATATGTTGATTTAACAAGTGTTGAATATTCAAGCTTTGGTTTTAGGGTTTGAAATGGAGAGGTTTACATTGCTTGTAGTCATGTGTGATTTCATGTGGAGGAAAAAACATATTGTTTGGGCTTTTGAAAGGTAACATCGATTCATAGATCAGTTTTTGTTTAGTTTTTACATAGAAAAAATGTTCAAGCAAAGGATTAAGGTTTTTCATGGCACATTTCGATACCTCTGTGAAAAATTGGGTTCACATTTGAGAAAACAACATACATCTATGAGAGATCCAATTTCAGTAGAAGATAGGGTTGTAAGGTCTTTGATGAAGTTAGGAAGTGGGAATGGCGTACAACTAATGAGTGATTTTTTTGGAGTAGAAGCTAAAGGTACTATTTCAATGATTGTGAGAGAGTTTTGTCATATGGTTTGGTTGCATCTTCGAAAATTGTTTGTGCAATTTCCAACTAAACCTCAATTTAGGGTTTTGTCAAAAGAGTTTGAAGGTTTACATGGAATTCCACACATCATTAGTGCAATAGATGGGTCACACACAAAGTTGTGTTTGCTAATTGTGATTACTAAGCAAAAAAAAGGCTTGGAACTTGAAAATAGAAAAAAGGAAAAAATTTCAACAAGTAAAGAGTCGGTGGAAGTAAGGAAAATTTGAAATAAAGGGAAGGAACTTGCTACAAATTCTTTAAAAAATCCAATTTTTCAACTTGTGATGACATAGGTTGATGGTGTGGGCTTTTTTTCTTTCCCCAAAGGATTGAGATTCGATTCTCCTAAGGCATGAACATGGTGGTCGGGGAGGCACTAGGCTCTTACCAAGGCCTTTTAAAGGCCACAATGGCTTTAATTGCAATTGTATAGTTTTTGCAAAATCAAAGAAAATCCATAAACATATTTTGTTTTTTGGCACGCTTAGAAAATTCAACATCCATTTATTTTTGAATTGAAATCAAGGCATTCACCTCGAAATCCTTCCAATTGTGTCAATTGGTTTTTTTTTCATCCAATTATGAAAAATCTTCTTCATTCAGAACAACTACCCTCTTTGATTTTTTTTACTTTGTTACCCACATTGGCGGCTTGCCCCTTCTTTTTTTTATGTAGGTTGGCTAAATTCCCCCTCTTTGATTTCCATGATTTCCCTTTGAATGTTGTGAGAACACAATAGGGACTTACTCTCCAAGAAGTTGCACATTCTCTTCACTACAAGGGATCCTCATGTGTGAAGGTTGGGAGGCCCTTCCTACCAGCTAGAATGCATTAAAATTTGACATTTTCAAAGATGGTCCATGCTTGGAAAAGGTTCCCACTTTTCTTGGAAATTTTTATTTCACCCATGAAATTGTGAATACTTTCCTTTTTCCATGGCTTAAAAAAAAAAAAAAAAGTGAAAAAAACTAACAACAATTTGGACTCTACACAAAAAAAACTCAAATGTAAAAAAACTTCAACAAACTTGAAGAACATCAAAAAGATGATTACGGAAATACACATGATCCCTTTTTATTATGGTACTTAAGGTTTAAAGTTTAAGGTTGTATGTTTGTGTTTGGGGGGGGGGGGGGGGGCAAAAAAACTTCTTCTCTTTTTTTTTTTTTTTTTTATTTTTCTTTTTAATATTTTTTGGGGTATTTTTT
>Ga0116229_10003379_pt1 | contig 26159 bp, 25 predicted proteins | sample S1TSphgellanicum_3_FD_87313 | JGI IMG/M metagenome (GOLD analysis project Ga0116229, IMG submission 87313) | Host-associated microbial communities from peat moss isolated from Minnesota, USA - S1T2_Fc - Sphagnum magellanicum MG | ecosystem: Host-associated > Plants > Peat moss > Unclassified... | reverse complement strand
GCGGACGCCGCCTTGTCACAGGCCTACGCCGGCTATCTGCGCCGCCCGCTGGTCGAGCTTTTGGTCTATAACTATGTCGGCGGACAGGTTTACGTCGCCGGCGAGGTCAAGAACCCTGGCGCCCGGTCGATCCATGGCGAGACCTCGATCACCCAGGCCCTGGCGGATGTCGGCGGGTTCACAGACACGGCCAAGGTGGACAGGGTGGTTCTGCTTCGACGCCGTTCCGATGGGCGGGTGCTGATGAAGGTGGTCAACCTAGGGGCTGTTCTGGCGGGTCGCTCCAGCGACGATATCCGACTGCTCCCAGGGGACGTCGTATTCGTGCCGCGCAGTTCGATCGCCGAGGTAGACCGGATCGTGCGTCAGTACGTCACCAACGCCCTGCCGTTCTCCATGGACTATCAGCTCAACAACAGCGCCGTCACGTCCGTGGTGCGGTGACATGGCTAAGACGGGGGCTGGGAGCCCGTCCGTCAGCGAGTCTGGCCGGGCCGGGCGTTACGCCGCCGCTCTGATCGAGCAGGCCTTCTGGTCAATTCTGAACTTCGGTCTCAACCTTGGTCTGGCGCGGTTCGCTTCGCCCGACCAGTACGGCGCCTTTGTGTTCTGGACCAACTGCGGCTTCGTCCTGGTCAGCCTGCAAAACGCGGTCACGGTCACTCACCTGGCGGTCCTGGCGCCGGGGGCGGGCACCGACCCGCACCGGTTGACGCCGGAACGGCTGATGCATGGGGTTCAGGCGATCTTTCTTATCGTCGTGGCGAGCACGACCCTGGCGGCCGCGCTCCTGGTCAAAGGTCCCCTGGCCGCGCCGGCGGCGGCGCTGTTTCTGCCGGCCTTCCTGGCTCAGCAATATCTGCGTTCCTTGGCCTTTTCCCGGGGCAGGCCTGGGTTCGCCGCCGGCCAAAGCGGCGCGCTCTTGGCCATCTCGCTTCTGCTTATCGGCGGATGGGTGCTTGTGGCCCATCGAGTGCCGGCGAACGGGGCTCTGGCCTGCCTGGCGCTGTCTAACATCCTCATTGCGGCGATCGGCGCGGGGGCGCTGTTTCAAGGACAGTTCAAAGGGCGCGCGCGCCTGGACCTTCGCGGCTATGGCGCCTATGCCCAGAACGCCGCCTGGGTTTTTCTCGGCGTCTCGACGACCGAGGTCCTGGCGCGATTTTACAGCTTCATCGTCGCGGCCTGGTATGGCCCGACAGACCTTGCTGTGCTCTCCGCGACGCAGATCCTGATCCGGCCGATTCCGCTTCTGGCCATGACCTGGGGCATGGTGGCGCGTCCCGAACTGGTTCGCCATAGTCAGTCGTCAGCATGGCGTCCGTTTTTCTTGCAGTTGGGTTTGGCCCTGATCGCCGGAGGGGTGATCGCCGCAGGGTGGACGCTCGGTGTCGCGGCGGCTTGGCCGAGCCTTTGCGCAGCGGTCTTCTCCGGCAAATACGCCCAGTTTGGCTGGATGGTCGCGCTCTGGGGGGTGTCGGGCGCGCTCAACTTCGCCCAGACCGTTTTGAACGTTGGGCTTCAAGCGCTGCGCGCCTTCAAGGCGCTCGCCCTCGCCAACGCCGCCGCCTCCCTCGTCGCTGCAACCGCAATTGTCCTTGTGATGAAGCTCTATGGCTATGGAGGGGCTATCTTGGGAACGGCGGCGGGCCAGCTTATGGAGGTTGTCGTGATGGCGGTTCTCCTAGGGACGCTGGTGAAGCGCGGCGCGGCTATCGTTTGATCTCGGGCGATAGCGCAGGTCAATTTCAGCCCCTGCCAGAAGGATGAGCGAACCGAAGATCTGGTTGGCGGTGAAGTAGCTGCTCTCCATGAAGTTGTGCACCAAGAGCAGCATTGGGAACAAGGCCAAGACCGTGGCTGAGGGCCAGTCGATCCCCTCGTCGTAGTTTGACTTGATCACGACCCGCCGCAGCATTCTCATGGAGCGCGATATCCAGTGCACCAGGAGGCTCAGCGCGCCCAGGAGGCCGATCACCCCGGTTGTAGCCAGAAGGTCGAGGTAGCCGTTGTGGGCCTCGTTGGCGATGTCGACCGATCCGAACCAGAGATCGCCCTGAAGGCTTGGTTGCACCCTAGGATCGACATCCCAGAACGAATCAAATCCTGCGCCGGTGAAAGGACGCTTGGCGATCTCGCCGAGCACAAAGCTCCAGAGGTCGGTGCGCTGGGTGAAGGTTATGCCGCTGAAGGGCGCCGCCGGGTCCCAGCCCTTGATCGTGCAAAGCGCGAGCCAGGCCAGAGCGACGGATAAGATGAGGAGCGTGAGGGCCGCAAGGATCCCCCGCAGAAGCGCCAGAGGACGGGCCAAAACGAAGAGGATCAGCGGGGTCAGCAGCATCGCCGCCACCATGATGCCGAGACTGGTCTTGGATTGGCTCGCCGCCAGAAGGATGAAGCCCGCGGTGAAGATCCCGATCCAGAAGAGGCGCGGCAGCCGACTGTGGGGTGCAAAGATATAGGGGCCCACCACCAGGCCGCAGAACAGCATGGCGGCGCCCAGCTGATTTTTCTGGGTATGGATCGCGGCAAGTCCGATGTCGGTCATCGAGAGTTTCGGCGCCAGCACCCACGACAACAGATCAATCGTCACCATCGCCGCACACGCGATGGCCATGCCCCTATGCCAGCGCCGACTGCTGTTGAACCCCAAGGTCAAAGCCAGGGCGATGATCAGGTTGAGGACATAGAGGAAAAGACGCCGGCCCGCCGACGTCGGGTCGAGGGCCCATAGGGTGGTCAGCGCAAACCAGCCGAAAAGCGCCAGGATCAGCCACTGCTGCTTAAGCGCCCCCAAAATCAGGGTCCGGCGCCACCACAGGAGCGGCAGGGAGAGGGTGGTCAGGGCCAGCCAGATGTAACGATTGACCGGCGAGAGTGTGGCGCCGCCGGTCTCAAGGTCGAACTGGACCTCGTGCTGATAGGGTGTGTGACCGATCAGGATGTAAAGCACGCTGGCTAGAAGCACGGCCATCGACCATCCCTGGATCCAGGATTCGGTCACTGCGTGCTGTCGCGCGCGTTCGGCCCTGAACTCCTCACGCCAGGTCTGGACCGCAGCGATATTGGCCCTAGGCAAGGGCCCGGTCCGGCCTAAGGCGATGCTTGAGCGCGTCGGCGATACAGACCCCGACGCCATAAAGGTCATGCACCAGATACCGCCTCCAGAGCCGCTTCGGTTCGCGCAACAAGCGGTAGAGCCATACAAGACCCCTTTGCTCCATCCAGCTTGGGGCGGCGGCAAGAACACCGGTCAGCACCTGGAGCGAACTTCCGGTGCAAAGCCCGATGCCGGTGGAGCGGCCATCCAGGGTGACCGCTCGGCAGAGACGTTCGGACTGAGGCGGCCCCATGGATATCACCACAAATCGGCAGGGATGGGCGGCGATGAAATCAACGGCGGTGCGCACCGCTTCCTCGTCATGGATAAAACCCATGGGGGGAATATGCTGGACGACCTCGGTCAGACCGAACTGGCTGCGAAGTTGGTTTACGATCTCGGCTGTCGCCCCGATGACGCAAATGGGGTCGCTCGGCCTGACGACCGTGCGGAACAAACGGTCGACCACATAGGACCCCGGGGCGAAATTTAGATCCAGGCCCGCAAGAAGGCCGAGGGCGCGAAGAATGCGGCTGTCATTGGTGGCGAGGAGACAGTCTTCGAGCGCGGCACGGAAGTCGGGCGTGTTCCGTCCGTGGTATATATACTCCATGTTCGGGGTGACGTATGCCGAGAACGGCGCACTGGCAGGACGCGTCTTAAGCACCTCGACGGTCTGATCAACCGTCAAGGGGTCGATCCGCAGGCCCGCGAAGCGGACGGGCGGTCTGCGGGTTTGGACGGCAGTCGGGTCGGAGCCAGGCATGCGTCTTTGGATCAAATGTCTCTTGGGGTGGTCTTAAGATTGGGAGCGGTCTTGAGAGTGGCGCGAAACTTGAAGCGGCTTGGCTTCGGCGTCAAAGTTGGAGAGTACCCGTTGCGATTTGATTACGCCTGCAAGCGCGTGATGGACATCGTTGTGGCGGTTATCCTGCTGGCGGTCCTTGCTGTGCCGCTTCTGGTCGTCTCAGCGATGATCAAGCTGACCTCGCCCGGGCCTGTTTTTTATGAGGTCGTCTGGGCCGGGCGTCATGGACGGCTGTTCCGCGGTTACAAGTTTCGGACCATGGTCTTGGGCGCCGCCGCTATGGAGGAGGCCCTGCAATCGCGCAATCAGATGAAAGGCCCCGCCTTCAAGATCGATGACGATCCACGCATCACCCCGATCGGGAAGGTGCTTCGCAAGTTCAGCATCGATGAAACGCCTCAGCTCTGGAGCGTTCTGAAAGGGGACATGTCTCTGGTCGGGCCAAGGCCGCCGCGGGAGCACGAATACGCGCGGTTCACCGAATTCCAGAAGCGCAAGCTATCGGTGAAGCCTGGTCTCACCTGTCTTTGGCAGGTGCAAGGCCGCCATCGGATCAGAGACTATGATGAATGGGTCGCATGGGATCTTGAGTACATCGATCATTGGTCCTTGTGGCTGGATCTGAAGATCCTGGCCCGAACCCTGGTCGTGGTGGTGTCTGGGACAGGCCAATGACCGCGCCAACGGCCATCGAGGTCAGCGTGGTGGTGCTGAGCTACGACCGGGTGCACCTTCTGGAGCGCACGCTTCGGGCCCTGTTCGACCCAAAGGTCTCAAGAGGGGTGCCTTTTGAGCTGATCGTCGTCGATAACCACATCGAACGGCGGGCTGAAGCTCTGGTCGGACACCTGGCGCAGAGCGCGCCCTTTCCGGTCCGGTATCTCGCCCATGGCGATCGGAATTATTCGATTGTGCGCAATCTCGGCGTCAAGGCCGCCAAGGGGCGCTATGTCGCCTTCGTCGACGACGATGAGGAGCCTCAGGCCGGCTGGCTCGCCGAGCTTTACGCCTGCCTTGAGCGCACCGGAGCCGACGCCGCCTTTGGACGCAAACTGCCCTTGTTCGAGACCGGAGCGCCGCCGGACTGGGATCCGAAGGCGCGACTGTTCACCGCCGACAGGCAGGAGCCGCAGGACAGTCCGATTGAGATGTTCGGCCGGCGACGCAGACCCGGCAAGGGGCTCGGCACCGGCAACTCCATTTTCCGGACAGCCACCTGCCTCACCGATGAGGAGCCTTTCGCGGTCCGCTTCGGCATCGGCGGGGGGGAGGACACCTATCTTTTGTTCAAACTGGCTCAGGAGGGCCGGCGCTTCATCTGGTGCCCTGCCGCTGTGGTGGTGGAGTTCATGGAAAAGGAGCGAATCCGCCCTCAATACATCCTGCAGCGGTTCAAGCGCGGTTCGCAGCACTATGCCTCCCGGCGGGTTCTCTTGAGTTCGCGCCGCCGCTACATGACCCTGAGGGTCGGGGCGTTGGGACTGGCCCAGGTGTTGGTGCATTCTCCGCTGTTCTTAGTGACCCTGCCGTTCTCTCGCGCGGCGTCCTTCGCTCATCGCGTCGGCATGGCCAAGGGGATAGGCAAGCTGACCTGGCGCAAACCCATCGGCTTTATCGACGAGCGCGCGGCTTGACGAGGCCACAGGGAGCGGCCGGGGCGGGCGCTGATCCGATGAGGCTCGCCGTCATCGGCTGCGGCTTCGTGGCCGATTATTATATGGCGACCTTGGCGGACCATCCGGGCTTAAAGGTGGTGGCGGCCATGGACATCGTGCCGGCCCACGCGGACCGGTTCGCAGCCTACTGGGGTGTTCCCGTCTACGTCGGCGCCGCTGAGCTTCTGTCGGGCGCGTCGTTTGACATGGTGCTCAACCTGACAAATCCAGACGCCCACTTCGAGGTGTCCAAACACTTCCTCGCGCATGGGAAACACGTCTATTCCGAAAAGCCGTTCACCCTGCGCCTTGAGGAGGGTGAAGCCCTGGTGGCGTTGGCCGAGCAGCAGGGGGTTCGGATCGCCTCAGCGCCGTGCCTGCATCTTGGCGAGGCGGTCCAGGCTATGCGCCGGGAGATCGAGCTTGGCCGGATTGGCAAGCCTCTGCTTGTCTATGCCGAAATGAACGACGACCTTGTCGGCAAGGCCCCCTATCGGAACTGGCGCAGCGTCTCGGGCGCGCCCTGGCCATGCGAGGATGAGTTTCACGTCGGGGTGACGCTTGAGCACGTGGGCTATAGCCTCGGCGCCCTCATGGCCCTGTTCGGTCCGGTCACACGCGTGGTGAGCCAGGCGGCGCTGATCTATCCTGGCAAGCCGGTGACGCCCGGCAGGTCGGAAGGCCAGGACTTCGCCCTGGCGGGGCTTGAGTTTGAAACCGGGCTGATCGCGCGGTTGACCTGCTCGAACATTTCGCCCCGGGACCATTCGATCGAGGTTATCGGCGAGGATGGGGTCCTGCGCGCAGAGGACTGCTGGCGCTATGGGACGCCGGTCACGAGCCGGCGCTATATGCGCGTGCGCAACCGGTTTCTTCTATCACCCTTTGCAAAGCGGGCGCCCCTCGTCCCCTGCGGACCGCGGTCAAAGACCCGCGGCGCTGGATCCATGGACTTCGCTCGCGGCCCGGCCGAGCTTGCGCGCGCCATACGCGAAGGGCGCCCCTCCTTGATGCCAACGGATTTCGCCCTCCACGTCAACGAGGTGTCGCTGGCGATCCACAACGCTTTTACAGGGGGCGGCGGCGACTATCGGCCGCGCACCCGATTTGCGGCCCTGCCGGCCGTCACGACGCCGATCCTCTGATGGGGGGGGTAGACCATCCAAAGGCCGCCGCCATCCGGTGGGGAATCTTCGGTGTCGGCGCCATCGCCCATCGCTTCGCCGCCGATCTGAAGCGGGTCGAGGGCGCACGCCTCACCGCTGTGGCGTCGCGCAGTGCAGAGCGCGCGCAGAGCGCCGCCAAGGCCATGGGCGCCGAACGGGGGATAATGGGCCGCGCGGCCCTTCTGTCCTGCACCGACGTCGACGTGGTCTACATCGCCACTCCAACCCATAGCCACAAAAACGATTGCCTCGCGGCCCTGGCCGCCGGCAAGCACGTCCTTTGCGAAAAGCCGCTCGCCATGACGGCGACCGAAGCGGAAGAGATCGCCGCGGCGGCCAGGGCGGCAGGTCGGTTCTGCATGGAGGCGCTCTGGACCCAGTTCATCCCGGCGCTGACGGAGGCCGAACGGCTCCTTGCCTCCGGCGCTATAGGTTCGGTTCAGATGTTCCAGGCCAGTTTCGGACTTTGCATGCGAACCCCTGACGACCTTGCGCCCATGCCGGACGGCGGCGCCCTGCTCGATCTTGGTTGTTATCCCATCTCGCTTGCCCTTCGCCTGTTTGGCGAGGTCAGATCGGTGCACGCAGAGGCGGTGACCAGCGCCGCAGGCGCGGACCTCACAGCTTCGGCGGTGCTTCGCTTCGAAGGCGGAGAAATTGCGGTGGTCTCTAGCTCGATCACGGCGGGCCTGGAGAACCGCGTCTTCATCAGCGGGGCTGAAGGATCCTTGGCGCTGAACGATGTCGCCTGTCCGACCCTGATCACCCTGAGGCCGTGGAGCGCAGGGCCGGCCGGCCGATCGCCGACGCAGGCCTGCGGATTGAAGCGCCGCCTGCGCGAAGGCCTAAGGCTTGCGGTCCGACAATCGCGCCTGCTTACCCGCCTTCGCGCCCTTTGGGGGCCCAGATCACGCGGCCTTCCCTGTCGTGGTTTTGGCCTGACCCATGAGATCGAAGAGGTGCACGCCTGCCTCCGCGCGGGCCTTCAGGAATCTGAAATTCACCCCTTGTCGCGCAGCGTCGAGACCCTGCGGATCATCGACACGATCCTGGGGCTCAAGCTTTCGGCGCGGGGGATGTGATGGCCGGCGCGGGCGTTCCAACCTTCGACGTCACGATCTCGATCGCGACCTACAATCGTCCCGAACTTCTGGAGCGAACGCTTCAGTCCTGCGTCTCCCAAAACAACCCCATGGGTCTGACCTATGAGATCCTGGTGACCGACAACCATCCCAGCGGCAACGCCGAGCCGGTGGTGCGGCGCTTTGAAGCCTTAGGTTCGGTTCCGGTCCGCTATCAACAGGATCTCACCCGCAACATGTCGGTCCTGCGCAACGTCGGCATCAAAGCCGCGCGGGGCGCCTATGTCGCTTTCATCGACGACGACGAATTTGCCGATCCTGACTGGCTCAGCGCCCTGATGGGCGCCCTTAGGCGAACCGGCGCAGACATCGCCTTTGGACCGCGCCTGGCCATCTTCGCATCGGGCCGTCCGCCAGCCTACGATCCCAAGGGCCGGTATTTCGAGCGGGTCTATGATTTTGCGCCCGACGCCATTGTGGCTCTCACCGCCGCGGACGGACGACCGCTTTACGGCCTTGGCACGGGCAACTCCATCTCCTGCGTCAGGACCTGTATGAGCGAGGCGCATCCGTTCGACCCTGCGTTCGGTGACGCCGGCGGCGAGGACATTGAGTACTTCATGCGCCAGCATATTCGCGGGCGCGCCATCGCTTGGGCTGCGGACGCGCGGGTAACGGAGATTGTTCCTGAATCTAGAACCAAGCTCGCCTATCGGCTGATCCGCGCACGCCGCGAGACACAGATATTTGTGAGTACATACATGGCGCACGCCAAGCGCCCGCGTATGACCTGGCTATCGGTGATGGTCAAAGGGGCGGTGCAGGTCGTCCTTGGAAGCATCATCACTGTCTTGAATTGGGAATTTGGCTCGGAGGCGAGGATTCGCGGTCGACTGATGACGACTGTCGGCCTCGGCAAACTCAGTTGGCGCGATCCGGTCGGATATATCGACGAAGCCACGTTCAAGCCCTCCGACCGTCCCTGACCGCGCAAACCTGATTGAGCGGGCCCCAATCGGGCCAAAGCCATCTAAGCGCGCGCAAAGTCCCGGCCTTGCATCCCGAGGACTGAGCCCGTTCAAGCGCTCCGCTGATATTCTGTGCAGCCAGTCAATTGAAAGCCTCGCCGAAGGCCCCGCTGAGCGATATCAGGTTGGCTATGACATTTTTCTATATGTTAAGCCCTTAACCTTTATCATGTAGGCGTCCGCTCCGTTCTCCTCAGAGCAGTTAACCTTGAAATACATCTCATATCCCTCGAGCACTGAAATAGACATGGGAATTATGAAACATGCCGGCCCTCACTACATAACATGTGAAACAATTATGAAATTTTGACTTCAACCGGGGCGTGAACTCGGCACAATATTTACGCTAATACAGGCGATTTCCGGTGTTTCGTGGCGCCCCGATTGCATGGCGCGTCCCATGGAGGTTCAAATGCTTTATCGACTGCAACCACACCTCGCCGAGCGGTCCCACCCCCTCGTTGGGCTGAAGATCTACGGCGACGGCGCGAGCCTGGGTGATTTCCTACGCCTTTACAGCGAAGGGTCTGTTCAAGGTTTCACCACCAATCCCAGTCTGATGGCTCGGGCCGGAGTTGCAGACTACGAAGCGTTCGCGCGCGAGCTTTTGACCCATGTGCGCGATTATCCGATCTCCTTTGAAGTCATAGCGGACGACTTTCCGGAGATCAGACGCCAGGCCTTGAAGATCGCGTCCTGGGGCGAGAACGTCTACGTCAAGCTCCCGATCACCAACACCCGCGGCGAGAGCTCACTGCCCCTGGCCCGAGAGCTGTCGGCGGCCGGGGTGAAACTGAACATTACGGCGATTTTGACCCTCGAGCAGGTCGCCGCCGCCATCGATGCGGTCTCAATCGATACACCCGCGATCATCTCCATCTTCGCCGGACGCATCGCCGACACGGGCATTGATCCTGTCCCGGTGATGGCCGCCGCGGTGGCCATGGCCAGCACCAAGCCGCAGGTCGAGATCCTTTGGGCCAGCGTGCGCGAGGTGCTGAACCTTTACCAAGCTCAGCAGTGCGGCTGCCATATCGTCACCGCGACGGCGGACGTTCTGAAGAAAGTCGCCCAGTACGGAAAAGATCTCGACGATCTGTCCCTGGAGACGGTGGCTATGTTTTACAGCGACGCTCAGTCGGCCGGCTATTCGCTTTAGACCCCGTGGATCAGCGCGGCGGGGGTTGGCATGTTCTCTAAAGTCCTGGTCCTTGCGGCCGGCCTGGGCAGTCGCCTTCGTCCGCTCAGCGGAGATTTGCCCAAGCCCCTGACCCCGTTCGCCGGCGCGCCAATTTTGACCCACAACCTCCGCTGGCTTGCCGCATGGGGGGTGCGCGATGTGTTCATCAACCTGCACTTCAAGGCCCAGGCGATTCGCGACGAGATTGGCGATGGGTCCGAGTTCGGGTTGCGCACCCAATTTGTGTTTGAACCTGAGCTGCTTGGGACCGCCGGCGCGCTGGCGAACATCGCGAGCCCTGATGAAGGCGCCATGCTGGTCGTCTACGGCGATAATCTCGTCCGTTTCGATCTCGCCGCCTTGGGCCGCGCGCATCGCGCGTCGAGGGCAGAGGCGACCTTGGCCCTGTTCGACGATGGGATGCACCTGCACACCGGTATTGCGGGAGGGCGGGTGACCCTGGACACGGGCTGCGTCATCACCGGCTTCGTTGAAGGCGGCGACAGCAGTTCAAGGCTGGTCAACGCCGGCGTCTATGCTGTCGAACCCTCCCTTCTGGATCTCATCGCGCGGGGGCGGGCGGTGGATTTCGGACGCGACGTATTCCCAAGGGCGCTTTCCACCGGGCGGCGACTGCAGGGGCATGTGATCGAAGCCGGCGGCTATTGCCTCGGCCTCGACACGCCTGAGGCCTATGCGCGGGGCCTAAGCCTCGTCCAAGGCGGCAAGGTGCGCCTGATTGAATCGGCCCTGACATGACGGGGGGCGCCGCCATCTTCCTCGACCGGGACGGGGTGCTCAACACCGTGGTCCTTCGGGACGGGAAGGCCGCATCGCCGCGCGTTCCTGAGGAGCTCCAGATCGAGCCTGAGGCCCCGGCCGCGCTCGCAGCCCTTAAGGGCGCCGGGTTTCGCCTGTTCGCGGTGACCAACCAGCCGGATATCGCCCGGGGCTTGATGGAGCCTGAGGCGCTTGATGCAATCCATCGCCGCGTGCTCGAAGCCCTGCCGCTCGAGACGGTCAAGACCTGCGCCCATGACAACGCGGACGCTTGCGCCTGCCGCAAGCCCAAGCCTGGCCTGATCCTCGATCTTGCCCGCGATCATGCCCTTGATCTGGCGAACAGCTGGATGATTGGCGACCAAGATCGGGACATTGCGTGCGGGCGCGGCGCGGGGGTCAGGACCATCCTGCTGCAGCGATCCTATAATTCCGGCTCGGGCGCAGACCATGTCGTCCCAAATCTGTCAGATGCGGCCAAAACCATCCTGCAATCCAGGCACAATTCTTGAAGTCCGGAGTCTCTATGGTCACCTCCCCGTTCACCGCCAGCTTTTTTGACGCCGCCCGCCGCGCTCTGGACGCGATCGACAGGGACTCGGTCGAACGCTTGGCCCATGTGCTCGCCGAAGTGCGCGACCGGGGCGGGCGCCTTTTTCTCCTTGGCGTCGGCGGCAGCGCCGGCCACGCTAGCCACGCCACCAATGATTTTCGCAAGATCTGCGGGTTTGAGGCCTATTGCCCGACCGACAACGTCTCGGAGCTGACGGCGCGGATCAATGACGAGGGCTGGGAGGGGGCGCTGGCGGGATGGCTCGAGGGCAGCCGGCTTCGCAAGGAAGACGGCCTTTTGATCTTCTCGGTCGGCGGCGGCAGCCTCGAGCCGCCGGTCTCCACCAATCTCGTGCGCGCGATGCAACTGGCCAAGGCGCGGGGCGCAGCCGTGACCGGCATCGTCGGTCGAAACGGCGGCTTTGCAGCTCAGCTCGCCGACGCCTGTGTGATCGTGCCCACGGTTGACGAGGGCCTCATCACTCCGCTTGTAGAAGGCCTTGCCGCGGTCGTCTGGCACGGTCTGGTCTCCCACCCCGCGCTCAAACAAAAGGCCGGTCACTGGGAGCAGGTCAGCGCGGGCGTTCGCCAGGCGGTCAACGGCTGAACCCTTGTGATCTGGACCCGAACGCCCCTACGCGTCACCCTTGGCGGCGGCGGCACTGACCTTCAGAGCTATTACGAAACCCGCGGCGGATTTATCTTCGCCATGGCGCTCAACAAATACATCTACACGGGCGCGCACCGTCCGGCCTTCCATTCCGACGTCACCTTGTATGGCGTCGAACCTGAGGTCGCGCAGCGGGCGCAGGATGTGAAACACGATCTGGTGCGCGCCGCCCTTATCGAGCACGGCATCGAGGATCGGCTGGAGACCGCGTCGATGAGCGATATCGCCGGGGGGACCGGCCTCGGCTCGTCAAGCTGTTTTCTGGTCGGGTTCCTGCGCGCCTTGCACGCGCTCAAGGGCTGCGATCCGGGCAAACAGGCCCTGGCCGAGGAAGCGTGTCGTCTCGAGATTGAGGTTTTGCGTCGCGGCATTGGTAAGCAGGATCAGTACATGGCCGCCTACGGGGGTCTTACCACCCTCGACATCGCCTCTGACGGCCGCGTCGCAGTAAACGCCGTCGAGATCGACAAGGATGTCGAAAAGGCCTTCGTCGGCCACACCCATATCTACTACACGGGCCTGCGCCGCGACGCCGCGGTGATCCTGAACGAGCAGAATAGCGCTATGCTTCAGGACAGGGGCGATGAACGCGCGCGTGCTGAAGAGGCCTTGTCGTCGATCAAGGACCTCGGTCATCGGATCCTGACCGCATGGCGGAGCGGGGATCTCGACGGCTGGGGTGGGTTGCTGCACGAGCACTGGGTTTCTAAGAAGCGATTATCCTCCAAGATCAGTTGGCCTGGCGTCGACACGCTTTATGAGCATGTCCGCGCCAATCTCGGCGTGACAGGCGGTAAGGTGATTGGTGCTGGCGGCGGTGGTTTTCTGATGCTGTTCACCCCGAGGGACGGGGCTGAGCTTGAGAGCTATATGGCCTCGCAAAACATGCCGCGCCTGAGTTATGCCATAGACCGCAGCGGTTCGAGCGTCCTGGCGGCGCTTCGATGAGCCTATCCCATATCGCCACGGATGTTGGCGATCTGAGCTGCATTACCGCCGTCGCTGGACTGGTCTTCTTTTGGTGTTGGATATGGGTCGGCCGTCTGTCCGCCGTGCTTTTCGCCATGACCTATGTCGCGGTTGTCATGACCGTCGCGGGGCTGAAGCTGATATCGGCCGATGTGTTCGAACTGCCTCGGCCGGACCAGGTCGCGTGGCTTGAGCCCTCTCGAGGGGCGCCGAGCGGCCATGCCGCCATGTCGGTGTTCGTCTATGGCGCCGTCGCTTATCTCTGCACGCGTGCGCGCCAACCCTGGCTGAGGGCCCTCGGACCGTTGGCCTGCGCCGCCGTGGTCGCGGTCGTCGCTGTCACGCGCGTGACCTTGCACAAGCATACGGTGGCTGACGTGGTCGCCGGCTTTTCGGTCGGCGGTGTGCTTGTCATCGGGTTGATCTGGATTTTGCGTCGACAACCGCAGACGCGAGCGGCTCCGGTCGGTTGGCTGTTGACCGGCCTTATCGCCGTGAACGGGCTTATGCTGATGTCGGGTCTGCGCGTCGACAACGATTTTGGCTTCTTCTGACCCTTGAGCGGAACGACAAGGGGCTTGGTCAGCGGGCCCGCATCCAGTCAAGAAGGGCGCTGAGGGCGATCTCACGACTTTTGCGGCGCGCCAGACCATGGTCGAGTTGCGGGTCGACGGCGATGGTCATTCCAGCAAGACCCTTCAAACGAGCGCCGCGCGGCCCGAACCAGGTCTCGATCTCGTCCAAGGAGATATCCTCAAGTCCCATCAGAAAGTGGACGCGGCCTCCGCGCGCGGACAGACGTTTCAGGCCCTCGAGCGGCGAGGCGCCATGGAGGCGATCTCCCAAGGCCTGAAGTCGCCGTTTGATCCGTGTGATGGTCGAACGAACGATCGTCGCCACATCGATCCGCCCGCTCAACAGCCGCCTCCAGGTCTGAGGATCGCGAAGCGCCGCCTTATAGCTCGCCGCCGATTTGCCGTCGTCGCGCCGGCCGAAAGCGAGGCTATCGCCTTCGCGCCAGACCAATTTGACCGGGCTGATGGCGAAGACATCGCAGACGCGCGGATCCAGGACCGCGTACCGGACGGCGTGGTAAGCGCCCGCGCAGATCCCCACCACGGCGATCCGGCGGTATCCGCGTGCAGCCATCAGGGTGACCGCAGCGTCGAGATCCGCCTCGCGGGGCGTCTCGTAGACGTGATTCGCCTTAAGCTCCGCCGTTGCGGGACTATCGCCGAGCCCTTGAAAATCGAAACGAAGCGACGCGACGCCTTGGGCTGCGAGGGCCCGCGCGGCTTGGGTGGCGAACCCGCCGATCCCTGATCGTGGATCGCCCCCTGTATTGCAGAATAGGACCGCAACATCCTCTTTAACAGGCGCGGCCGGTGTGCAGACGACGCCTCTTAGCCCCGGACCGAACTGAACCGCGCGCTCGGTTCCATCCGCGTGATGAAGTTCGGCCGGCGACCAAGGACGGACCCCAATGGGATCCGAAAGGCGCGGCGTTGAAAAATGAAGTTTGAGCCAGGCTGTCGCCATGGCGAAGACGTCGAGCGGGGCGCTGTTGCTGTGGGCGTCCATGAAAAGAGCGTCGAATCCCGGAAAGCCGGATACGGTCGCCTTGGCCCCTGCCGACACGAGGCCCGCCCCATAGGCCTCAACGAGCTTATTCTGCGCCGCCAGGAATATCGGGCAGGACGGCGGCCGCGCCCCTGCTAAATCCACGCGCGACAATCCCTCCACAGTGGCTGGCGAAAGATATAGGCCGCTAAATTCGATCGCCTTGTCGTAGGCGCTGTCCTGACGTCCAGCCAAGAAACGCATGCGCTTGACCCATGATCGCCCGTCCAGAACCGGAGCCAGCAGAATCAGCCCGTCGGCGTCTTCAGCCATCAGGGCGGCGAGGCTGGCTCCGACCCGCAGACCGCCGATGACGACGCGCCGAACGCCCGTGCGGGCGCGAAGCTCAGTGATCGCGGCGCGCACGCCGTCCAGCCAGACCTCGACCGCATTGCCTTCTGGGTCATCGAGACAAAGGGAGTCGCCCTCGCCTCGGTGGTCATAGCGCAGGGTAGGAAAGCCGGCGGCGGTCCACTGGTCGGCAAGCAGACGCATGGGCGCGCGCCCGCAGCGCTCGTCGCGGCCTAGGGCGGGCACAAGCACAACCCCGGTATCGGCTGAGCTGGACCTTGGAAGGTGAAGCCAACCAAACACGCCCCCATACGCCAGAGGTTTCATGACCACCCTGTCGCCGCCCGGGTTCGCCTCGATTTCATAGACTGCGGCGCACATCCTCAGCGCCCTCCCAGAGCCTGGTCGAGGTCGGCCAGTATGTCGTCGATATGCTCGATGCCGACGCTGATGCGGACCATCTCAGGGGTGACGCCAGCCTTCTCAAGCTCTGCGGGGCTCATCTGCCGGTGGGTGGTGGAGGCGGGGTGGCAGGCGAGGGTCTTTGCGTCGCCGATGTTGACCAGCCGCCGGACCAGGGTCAACCGATCATAGAAATCCTTCCCGGCCTGAAGTCCGCCTTTGACGCCGAAGGTCAAAAGGGAAGGGGCCTGACCGCCAAGGTAACGCTGGGCAAGCGGGTAGTAGGGGCTGTCGTGAAAACCCGCGTAACTCACCCAATCGACCTTCGGGTGCTCGCGAAGAAAGCTCGCCACCGCCCGTCCGTTGACCACGTGCCGCTCGACCCTTAGGGCGACGGTCTCGATGCCCTGCAACAGGAGAAAGGCGCTCATCGGCGCCAGAACAGCGCCCATGGTGCGCTGATAGACGCTGCGCGCCCGCGCGACATAGGCTGCCGAACCGAACCGCTCGCTATATACGAGGCCGTGATAGCTTCGGTCGGGCTCGCTGAACATCGGGAAGCGTTCGGCGTGGGCAGCCCAATCGAACCTTCCAGAATCGACAATAGCGCCGCCCATCGCAACGCCGTGCCCCCCCATAAACTTGGTCAGGGAATGAACCACGATATCGGCGCCGTGTTCGATGGGTCTCAGGAGGATCGGCGTGGCCACAGTGTTGTCAACGATCAGCGGTAGGCCATGGGCGTGGGCCAGGGCAGCCAGGGCGGCGATGTCGCAGATGTTGCCGGCCGGGTTGCCGACGCTCTCGCAAAAGACAGCCTTGGTGCGCGGGGTGATCAGGGCCGCGATGTCCTCTGGCCGATCGCTGGCGGCGAAACGTCCCTGGATTCCCTGGCGGGGCAAAACATCGCAAAGCAGGGCATGGGTCGTGCCGTAGATCTGAGGGGTCGCGACGATTTCGCCCCCGCCGTCGGCGAGATTGGCCAGGGCGTAATAGAGGGCGGCCTGGCCCGAGCCCAGGGCAAGGGCGCCGACGCCGCCCTCCATCGCTGACACGCGTTTTTCCAGCACATCGACGGTGGGATTGGCGATGCGGCTATAGCGGAACCCCTCGACCTCCAGATTGAACAGGGCGGCCCCATGGTCGGCGTTCTCAAACAGGAAGGACGTCGACTGGTGGATCGGCGTCGCTGCAGCGCCCGTAGCCGGATCGCCATCGAAGCCGCCGTGGATGGCGAGGGTTTCGCGTCGCATGGGCGTTTCCTCAGGCCCTTTTTGACACGGAGCCGCCTGAACGGCGCGGCTCTGCGGCCTTCAGCCAGTTTGCAATCAGGCCCATGGCGAAGCCGCGCCAGCGTAGTTCTGGATCATCCGGCCCGAGGGGGGGCATGATCTTCAGACTAAAGCTCGACGCGCCACGACCGATCAACGCTTCGGCCGCTCGGGTCCATGCCGCTTCGGTCTTCGCCTCGAGCAATCCCGGCGGGAAGCTCGGCGCCGCAGGGATCGCGCCCTGAAGAAACAATCTTAGGTCTCGCAGATACTCCTGCACCAAACTGTGCGCGCCATACTCAGGGTGGCCCTGGAGGAACAAGAACAAAGGCGGGCCCGGCCTTATGAAACTGTCGACGCCGATCGCGTCGGACCGGGTCAGGATCTGATAGCCCCGCGCGAGAAGCTCGCCCTCGTCAAGGTCATGGAGCCGCGAGTGGGGAACGTCCCAGGTCTGGTCGATGCCGGCCAAAAGGGGATGTTTGACAGCAGGTTGACAGGAAAAGACGCCAAAGCGCTTGGTGGGCAGGCGGCGGCGCTGGATCCCATCCAGATACTCCACCGCGGCGTGCCCGGCGAAGCAGGACCAGAGAGTGGGAAGGCGAAGGTCGAGGGCCTGGTCGACGAGCCTGACAAAGCCCGTCCAAAGGGGGGTTTCACGCAGGGGGCCGGCGCCGGGCTTGGCGCCCGTCACCACCATGGCGTCAAGGCCAAGCGACCCGATCTCATCGGCGGGGAGATAGCGCTTGCGCATAGAGGCGCGGACGGAGGGATCGCGTTTGATTTCGGAAAGCTCAATAAGGACCAGCTCAAGGCCGCGATCGCCTGCGGCCGCCCTTAGCAAGGCGCCGAACTGACGCTCAGTGGCGCTGAGCGCGGCGTCGGGCATGTTGTTGACCAGGCCCACACGCAATGGCGATGCGGAACCCATATGGTCATGACCGTTCAATACTGGATAGGCCTGGGTCTTCACAGACCGTTTGAGGCAAACCGCGTGCCAGCGCGGCACAAGGCGGTCTCTCGCCCTCGTAAAGGCTATGTGAAGCCCTGTTGTGGCAAGACCCCTTTGTCCTGACGCGCTTCGCCCAGCGCTCCATTCACCGATAGGCCCATGCCGACGACGATTTCTTCGACCTGGACGTTCTTCGACGGCGAGTGGCGCGAGGGCAATGTGCCGATCATGGGCGTGCGCACCCACGCGGCGTGGATGGCGTCCAGCGTTTTCGACGGCGCCAGGCGCTTTGAGGGCGTCTTTCCAGATCTCGACCTGCATTGCGCCCGGGTCAACCGCTCGGCTGAGGCGTTGACGCTCAAGCCGGTGATCGAAACCAGCCATTGGATCGAGCTTGCCTACGAGGGCGCGCGCCGGTTTGCCCCAGAGGCCGCCCTCTATATCCGCCCGATGTACTGGGCGGAGGCTGGGTTCGGCGGTGGGGTGATGTCCGATCCGGACTCGACCCGCTGGTGCCTTAGCCTTTACGAGGCCGCCATGCCGGAACCCACCGGCGCGACGGTCACCCTTTCACCGTTCCGAAGGCCTACGCAGGTGTGCGCCCCTGTGGACGCCAAGACCGGCGCCCTTTATCCGAACGGTGCGCGCGCCCTGCACGAAGCCGCCGTCCGGGGGTACAGCAACGCGGTTATGCTGGATATGCGCGGCGATGTGGCGGAGCTCGCGAACGCTAACCTCTTCATGGCCAAGGACGGGGTGGTGCTGACGCCCGTCCCAAACGGGGACTTTCTGGATGGAATAACCCGTCGGCGCACCATCGCGCTCCTTCGCGCGGATGGTGTTGTGGTCGAGGAAACCACCCTGAGTTACGAAGACCTTCTGCAGGCTGACGAGATTTTCTCGAGCGGCAATTTCCAGAAGGTCGCGCCGGTACGGCGCATTGAGAACCGGGAGTTGCCCCTCGGGCCCTTATACGCGCGCGCCAGAGCGCTTTACTGGGATTTTGCCCATAGCCGTTGAGACGGACCTTAGCTCAAGCCGGCGGCTTTTCGAACGGCGCTGAGGTCCAAACTCGGTGTCAAGCACTCCCCAGACACCTTGACATGCAAGATCGCCGGAACGCCGGCTGCGACCGCCGCCTCGAAGGCGGCGGGAAAATCCCCGGTGCGCTCCACGGTGGAGCCAAATCCCCCGAAGGCTCTGGCGAGGGCCGCGAAGTCTGGGTTTCTTAGGTCGGTCGCCACAGGGCGGCCGGGGTAGACGCGCTCCTGCGACAGTCTGATCGAGCCGTAACTTTCATTATCGAGGACGATGTTGATGATCGGCAGGCCATATTGAACCTGGGTCGCAAACTCCTGGCCGTTCATCAGAAAGTCGCCGTCGCCCGCAAGGCAGATGACGCGGCGGGCGGGGTAGAGCTGCTTCATCGCCACAGCGGCGGGCGGCCCGTAGCCCATCGTCGCCGATGCAGGGGCGATATGCCCGTTCCGGTCGCGGAACCGATAGAACCTATGGAGCCAAGCGGCGTAGCCGCCGGCGCCGTTGCAGATGATCGCGTCGCGCTCGAGCGTTTCACGCAGCCAAATCATGATCTCGCCGAGGTTCACAGGGCCCGGCTGGGGCGTCGCGGTGTCCGACCAGGCGAGATAGTCCTGGTGAGCCGCTTCTGCGCTTAAATCCCATAAGGGCTTGGGCGGGGGCGTCAGGGCTGCGAGCGCGGGCGCGAACCTGGAAGGGGGCGCTGCGATGGCGAGGGTCGGGCGATAGAGACGGCCGAATTCACCTGGGTCAGGGTGGACGTGCACAAAAGGGACGCCGGGATCGCCAAGGGGAAACAGACTATACTGTTGGGAGGCGACCTCGCCCAGGCGCCCGCCAAGAAGCAGCACCAGGTCCGCCGCCTTGATCCGGCCTATCAGTTTGGGATTGGCGCCGAGGCCAAGATCGCCCGCGTAACACGCGTGTTCTGCGTCAAACAGGCCGCCGCGCCGATAGCTGGTCGCGACCGGAAGCGCGAAGGCTTCGGCAAAGCGGTGCATGGCGAGATAGCTCTGGTCGTCCCATCGACTGCCGCCGAGGATCGCGATCGGACGACGCGCTCTTGCTAAGAGGGCGCTCAAGCGTTCAAGTTCATCGGCTGTGGGCTCCGGGCCAGCCTCGTCGGACTTGACGCAAGCCTTGCCCTCGAACGGGAGGCTCAGCACATCCTGGGGAAGACCGACCACGACCGGCCCCGGGCGTCCCGAGACCGCGAGGTGGAAGGCTTTGGCGATGGTCTCGCTCATCTCGTCGGGCGTGTTGATCTCCACGACCCACTTCGCCAGCCCGCCGAACAGGCCGGCGAGGTCGATCTCCTGCCAGGCGAGGCGCCGGCGGGTTCGCCTCGGAGACTGACCGACGAACAGCACGAGCGGCGTCTGGTCTTGCTCGGCGATATGAACGCCCACAGCGGCGTTGGCCGCGCCGGGTCCACGGGTGACAAAACAGACCCCGGGCGCCCCCGTCGCTCGGCCCCATGCATCGGCCATCATCGCGGCGCCGCCCTCATGACGGCAGACCGTAATTGCAATCGGGCTGTCTCTCAGCCCATCGAGCACCGGCAAATAGCTCTCGCCAGGCACCAAGGCGATCCGCTCGACGCCTTGGATCACCAGCTGATCGACAAGGGCGTGACCGACGCTGCGCACCGCAGTCGAGGCCCGGCTCTTTGCGACTGACATGGGGATGTCCACCGGATGTTCAGATCTTGCCGTTAAGGGTTTCATGGCGCCTGACGTGCAATGTGGGCGCCATTGAAACCGATCGTATGCGGCTCGGCGGCCGCTTTCAGCTTGAGGGGTGAGTAGCGCGTCCCATGTCCGCTCGTACCGTGATTGAACAGCAGATCAGGCTCGTCGCAGAAGAGCAGGGCAAGGCGCTGGCGCCCCTTTGCGATGATCTTGTGCTCTTGGACAGCGGTCTTGATTCCCTGTGCTTCGCTATTCTCGTGTCGCGGCTAGAAGAAGAGCTTTCGGTCGATCCCTTCCTCGACGCGGATGACGGCGCCTTTCCTGAGACGCTGGTTCAGTTTGTCGCTTTTTATGACCGGCTCCTTGTCTGACGCCTCAAGGTTCGATGCGGGCGGCCCTAGTCTCGCAGCGCTGGTTTCATCGGCGACCCACGAACGCCCGGTTCAAGGCTCTCCTGCGCTCGACGACGGGGAGCGCTGCATCCCCCTTTGCGCGATCGCCGATCGGGTCTGGGTGCAGGCGCCGCACGCAGCGCTGGCCGGCCGAAACCTCCTTATTCTGACCCGCCGCCCGCTAAGCGCCGCCCTCGCCCTCGTGAGCCTCGATGGCGTCGCCGCGCGCCTGGTGCTGGCTCCGCCTGATCTTGGAGCGGGCCATCTTCCCGCGGTCGTCGCCGACGCAGCGATCGACGGAGTAGTCCATGACGGGATCGAGGGGGATGCGCTCTTGCCCGGCCTTCCCGCCCACGAGATCGCAATGGGCGCCGGTCAGACCGGTTGCCGGCTTGCCGGGAGCGACACTGCGACGCAATGGACCCTGTTCACGTCCGGCACGAGCGGCGCGCCGAAAATGGTGGTCCATAGCCTCGCAGGGCTCTTGCACGCCATTCCGATGCAACGGCCGGCGGGAGACCCTCGGACCGTCTGGGGCACCTTCTATGACATCCGCCGATATGGCGGTCTGCAGATGCTGCTTCGGGCCTTGACCGGCGGATACGCCATGCAGCTCACCGCCCCTGGCGAACGCATGGCGGGTTTTCTCGAGCGCTTGGCCCTGGCCGGCGCCACCCACATTTCAGGCACACCCTCCCATTGGCGAAGGGCGTTGATGCATCCTGAGGTCTCCCGGCTCAGTCCGCGGTATGTGCGCCTTTCGGGGGAGATCGCCGACCAGGCTTTGCTGAGCTACCTCGCCTCGGTGTTTCCGAACGCCGGCGTCTTCCATGCCTACGCCTCCACCGAGGCGGGGGTCGGTTTTGAGGTCTCTGACGGCCTCGAGGGCTTTCCCGCAGAATTTCTGGACCGACCCGGTCATGTGGAGATGCGGGCTCGGAACGGCTCCTTACAAATCCGTTCGCCCCGCACCGCCTGGTTTTATCTCGGCGATGAGCCGCCGAAGCTCAGGGATGAGCAAGGCTTCGTCGACACAGGCGATCTCATCGAGAAGCGGGGCGATCGCTTCTACTTCATAGGGCGCGCCAGCGGGGTGATCAATGTGGGCGGTCTCAAGGTCCACCCCGAGGAGGTGGAGGCTGTCATCAACCGCTGCCCCGGGGTGCGCATGGCGAAGGTCATGGCCCGGCGCAATCCGGTCCTTGGCGCGGTGGTGGCGGCAGAAGTCGTCTTGCTCGACCCTGCCGACGGCGAGGGCGACGCTGGCCGCGCCCTTCGCGCTGCGATCCTTGATCGTTGCCGCGTAGAACTTGCCGCCCATAAGGCGCCGGCGACGCTCAAGTTCGTGGCGTCGCTCGCTATCACAGCCGGCGGCAAGCAGGAACGGCGCAATGCGTAATGTGATTGTTACGGGCGCTAGTCGAGGGCTCGGCCTTGCGATCAGCCGCCGTCTCGCCAGCGACGGTTTCCGGGTGATTGGGATAGCCCGCAGCCTTAGTCCGGCTTTGAGCGAACTTATCGCCAAAAGCGATGGCGCCATCTCGTTTCACGCTTTTGACCTCGCTGAGGTCAATCGGTTGGCCGAAATGATCAAGGCTGTTCGCGCCGATGTCGGTCCGATCTATGGCCTGGTGAACAACGCCGGAATTGGCACATCGGGCCTTTTGACCCTGCTGAGCCAGGATAAGATCGAGGCGCTGATCCGGCTCAATACCCTGTCGCCGATCCTGCTTACCAAGGCGGCGGCGCGGTCCATGATCGCGCACGGGTCGGGGCGGATCGTCAATATCAGTTCGATCGTCGCCACCACGGGCTTCAACGCCCTATCGGTCTATAGCGCCACAAAGGCGTCGCTCCTTGGCTTCACAGGCTCGCTCGCCCGTGAGCTTGGTCCTGCGGGCGTGACCGTAAACGCTGTGGCGCCTGGATTTATTGGGACCGACATGACCGCGGATCTCGGTCATGACGCGATCGAGAAGGTGCGCAACCGCAGCGCCCTTCGCCGCCTCGCCGAGGCCGACGACGTTGCGGAAGCGGTCGCCTATCTGATGAGCGATGGGGCAAAAAACGTGACGGGCACGGTCTTGACGGTCGATGCTGGCTCGACCGCCTGAAGCTGGACCTGACCAAAGCGCTTTCGCCCAAAACGGCGCAGAGCCCAAAACGTGAATTTGAGCCCGGCTATCGGCGGGTTCAGATCGTCAACGCGTCTCTGATCCTGGTCGGCCAAGCGGATACATCCAGACCATGGGTCACGAAGAGGGCCAGGGTAAGTCGGTCCATGCCGAAGGCGACGCAGCCTGTATGCGCCGCCGACCCGTCCGCCAGGGTCAGATCCCAGGCCCGTCCGAAGTGATCCTGATGGTAGTTGAAGCTCATGCAGGCGGTCAGCTTTCCATTGCCGAGGATGGGCGCCAGTAACTCGAATTTCAGGGTCTGTTTGCGCTGGCTTGCGGCAAGAAGGGGCGCGCCGCGTCCAAAGAACGGATCGTTGGCCACTTCGACGAGGTGGGAGAGGCCAAGGGTTTCAGCCACCCAGTAGGCTTTGTCGAGCCAGGCCTGGCGGAAATCTGAAACCTGTTCGGCGGAGCCGACGCGGACAAATTCGCGCATGCGGAAGGATTGTAGCCGGTCAAGATCTTTAGAGGGCTCGCGCCGGAAGCAGTCACAGCCGACATCAAAGGTCCACCCCGACGCCGGGACCGGGCCTCGCTCGGCGGCGATGGGATAGACCGGATAGCAGCTGGCGGGCGTCAGGACGAGGTCGGCGGGGCTGACGGCGCTGGTCCATCCCCCCGTTTCGGCCGGACGCGCCACCATGCTGACGATCTCACGCTCGCTGCCTTCAAGGCAGCAGACGCAGCCTAGGAGGTTCGGGAAACTATTCAGATAGCCTGATTTCTCAATCTGGGCGCGGCTCATGAGGGGAGGGAAGCGGAACACTTCCGCTTCGGCCGATCGCTGGCCGCTGATCCAGGCGCTCAGGCCATCGAGCACCCCTTCATAGAGCCCTGTTCGCGCCCGAAGACCATCTGGGCCCATCGGGCGAAACAGGACCCTCTCAATTTCGGCGAGGGAGGGCGCATAGACGTGTTGGCTACGCATGGGCGCATTCATCGTCAGAGGGTCCCGTTCAAAGAGCTTAGGCCGCGGTCGAGCAGCGCCGCCTTGCCAAGGTCGGCCATGATCCGGTCGTTGCTGATCATCAAAGGGGCAGACAGCACATCGCGCACCATCCGGCTAAGACTGGCCTCACCATCGTTTCGATAGCCCGAAAGGCCGCAGACGCGCGAAGCGCTCATCACCGTGCTAATCGCAAGCTCAGAGGCCTGCACCTTCAAAAGACTCGTGGCCGTCTGAAAATCCAGCGCCGCCAAAGCCGAGGGCGTGTTGCTGAGCGTGTCGTGCCGGGTGATGAAGGCCGACAGGAGGCTGCAGAGGGTCTGAAGGCTCGCCTTGGCCTCGCCGAGGCGCCGTTCGCCCGGCGGCGGCGTGTCTCGCGCTTCACGCGCCGCTCTGCGCAGATAAAGTCGGGCGCGCTCGACCGCGGCGCTGGCGATGCCAGCCCAGACCGAGCCCCATACCACATGAGCGGTTACGGTCATCGTCTGGGCGTGAATGTCCGCATAGGCGACGCTGAGCACCTGGTCGACGCGCCCTTTTGCGTCGAGGGTGAAGGCATGGCTGCATGTGCCCCGCATGCCCATGGCGTTCCAGCTTCCTAGGCGCTCGAGGCGGTAGTCGGCGCGCTCGAATACGGCCAGGACCTGATCAGAGGCGGCCGCGTCGGCGTTGCGGCGTGCAGTGGTGACGATCGCGTCCGCCTCCTCGCCGTAAGAGACGACGCTCGCCGCGCGGACCAGGCGAACGCCGCCTGGGATGGGGTCAATGGCGGCGCTGCTGATCCTCACGGCGCCGCCCGCATCGCCCTCTGTGGTCGAGGAGCCCAGAAGCAGCTGGTCGCGCGCGAGGCGGCGGAGGAAATCGACCTGCCAGGCGTTTTCGCTGTGGTGATTGACCAGACACGCGACTTTGACCTGGTGCATGGCGAAAATCATGGCGGTGGAGCCGCAGGCGCGCCCGAGGGCAAAACACAGGTCGGCGACCTCAGCGAGGCCGAGGCCCTCGCCGCCCAGATGTTTGGGAACCATCACCCCAAGGAGCCGCGCCGCCTTGAGGGCGCCGATAGCTTCTTTGGGAAACCGGGCCTCGATGTCGACCGTATCGGCGTGATCGGCGGCGACCTTAGCGGCGGCTTCAACGCGCTGGGGCAGGCGACGTGAAGCCGCCACAGCCTTGATCGCGCTGTCAAAGCCCGTCGTCTGGTTTGCATGCATCGTCAAGTTTGGCCCAATCCGAGCGGTCAAGCGCGCTTGTCCGCCCGTGCTGCATGGCCCGTGCCATCGGACGCCGTGGGCCTGCCGTGATGGGCTCCCCATCACGGCGCCCATCGAGCAGCCCCATAAACGCGAGCTTTACTCGCGGGGCTGCAAGATAGGGGCCCAGCGCGTTCGCCAAGGAGTTTAGGTTCATGACGTCCCACGCCCTTATGGACGGGGCGCTCTTGCTGGGAAGGCGGCTCGTCGGGTCCCGGTTCAGATCAGGCCTCACGCTCTCCTCGCGCAAGCGCGCAACGGCTGGGTATCGGTCCAGCGTTCAGGCGTCAGTCGGGGCGAGCGCCTGCCCGATGTCTTGGGCGTCTGGGCGTGTCTCACCGCGAGAAACCCCTGACGCAATGAGCCGCACGGCGGTCCGCAAACCGTGCACGCGGTCGGATCGGCTGGATGCGACAACCCGCACACGGGAACGGCTGAGGGTCCAGGGCGGAGCTCACGGATGAGCCAGGACCCCTCGACCTCTCAAGGGGATGGGCGGGTAGCCAGCCTCGTCGCCGCCGTCCTGGCGAAAAAGGGGCTGGCCCCTGTCGGGCCGAAGGACAGCCTGCGCGACGCCGGGCTTTCGTCCTTGGATATGGTCAACCTCATGCTGGGCGTCGAAGACGCTTTCGACATTGCCCTGCCGGAAGACCAGATGACCCCCGAAAACTTCAGCTCGGTCGTGGCGATCGAGGCCTTGATCGCACGCCTGACCTGAGCCGCCGGACCCGTGCCTCTGGATCCCAAGGCCGCGCGATTGCTTCGCATGCTGGCGGCGGCGGCGTCGGCCGGGCCCTTGCCCTCGGTCGAGGCGCGCAGGAATGCGCTGGTGCAGCTCTCGGGTTTGGCTGGGGGCGACGCGGAGACGGCTGCGGGGCGCTGGAAAGTTGAAGCCCGGCCGCTGTCCTTCGCGCCGCCGGGGTCCCAAGCCTGCCTTGGTCTTAGACTCTACACGCCGTCCTCAGCGGAAAAACAGGGGGGAGGGGTGGTCTCCCTCCACGGCGGGGGTGGGGGGGCGGGCGACCTTGAGACCCATGATGGGGTATGCAGAGCCCTTGCGCATGCAAGCGGCGCTCGGGTTCTCGCGGTGGACTATCGCCGGCCGCCGGAGCACCGGTTCCCGGCGGCGGTCAGGG
>Ga0116229_10003377_pt1 | contig 26164 bp, 22 predicted proteins | sample S1TSphgellanicum_3_FD_87313 | JGI IMG/M metagenome (GOLD analysis project Ga0116229, IMG submission 87313) | Host-associated microbial communities from peat moss isolated from Minnesota, USA - S1T2_Fc - Sphagnum magellanicum MG | ecosystem: Host-associated > Plants > Peat moss > Unclassified... | reverse complement strand
TGCCGGCCTTGTTCAGCCCGGCAATGAAGCGGCTATAGGTGAGGCCATGCGCCCGCACCGCCGCGTTAATCCGCTGGATCCACAATCCGCGGAATTCGCGCTTTTTGACCCGGCGGTCGCGATACGCATACTGTAACGACTTCTCTAGCCGCTCGAGTGCGATGCGATAATTGGTCGAGCTGCGGCCGACAAAGCCCTTGCTCTGTTCCAGAACCTTCTTGTGCCGGGCATGTGTGGTGGTGCCCCGCTTGACGCGTGCCATGTGCTGATCCTCCTAAAGCGGGGTTACGAAAGCCCGTAGGGCGTCCATTGCTTCACCGTGCGGGCATCCATCTCGGTCAGCGTCTGGCTGCCCCGGTTGGTTCGCTTGGCCTTCTGCGAACGCGCCGACAAATTGTGACGCTTCTTGCCGGGGCCGGCGAGCACCTTGCCCGTCGCGGTGATCTTGAACCGCTTCTTGACGGAGGATTTGGTCTTGCATTTGGGCATTTGCGATCTCCTATGCTGGCGCGGCGCCAATAGCGCGCGTGTCGTGGCCGGGCATGCCCATTCCAGGCCCGGACGCACAGACAAGCCGCGGCGTATAGACGCCCACGGCACTCAACACAAGAAGGTAAGGAAGATTCTTCCTTTTTTGAAAAAAGAAGCAAAAAACTTTTAATTTTTAAGCACTTACTGCTTTCGACATGCGCACTATCGCCAAATCCTCGCCGTTTGGCAGCGGCACCGACAGGCGATCCAAAACCACATAGCCCCAGCGCGCATACAGCGGAACGCCGGTCAGGGTGGCGCCCATCTCGAACCTGGTGAAGCCGGCGGCCGCAGCTGCGGCCTCGCAAGCATGCAGAATGGCGGTGCCGATGCCCTGCCTTGCGCAATCGGGCTCGATGAAAAAGGCGCGGATTTTCGCCGCGTCGACGCCCGGGACCAGGCCCGCATTGTCGCGCATCGGCACCGCGTCCGCCCCAAACAACGTCCGCCGATGGCTCCACCCCCCACACCCCACAATGCGCCCCTCCCGCACCGCGACAAGGTAAGTGCCATCCCTGATTAGCTGCCGGTCCAGCCCCAGCACAGTGCCAAGCGCCCCATCCATCTGCGCCCGCGTGTAATCGTCGGCCTGAAGGATACGCACCGACCGCTCGATGAGGCCTTCGAGGACCGGGGCCTCATCGAGGGTGGCCGGGCGTATGGTGAGGTGCATGTGGCGCTGCTATATTATACGCTGTTAGCGTAGAGGGATACGGCGGCGCCGTTGGCGATGTCACGCGAGTGAACGTGTAATGAGCGACACGCCGGAGACCAGCCGTATACCGCAGATGGCGCCCGACAAAGCGGAGGAGATCGCCCGCGGCTTGAAGTGGCTCGCGCAAAGCTATGCCGAGGCCGGCATGGCGCGCGACGCCACACGTGCCGAGCGCGACAGCCAATGGTGGATGACCTACGCAATATCGCTCGCGCAGATACCACCGACCGATCGGCCTAGGTGAGGCACGAAGGAGCGGCAAGCCAATGACGCTGGAGCAAATCCGGAAGAGCAAACCGGAGGTGAACCGTGCCCTGGTCGCGGCAACCACGGACCATGATATCCGCCGTCACCAGATCGAGGACGGCGCGGATCCCGACGCGCCAGAGCGGGTGGGATGTCGGACGGTGGGCTGAAGAAGCCCACCCTACTCGTTGACGGGGCGCTTGCGGGAAACTACCGATGGGGCGTACTATCACTGCGCATCAATAATGATCTTAACGGCCGCGTCCCGCTTTTTTCTCATTTCGTTATATTGCTTTCCGCGCACTTGCAGTAAATCGTTCCAATACTTCGTTAACAGCTTCCGGGCTACAGATTGCTTATGATCTCCGCAACCAGGTGCACGGTGGATTCCGCGCTCCGCGGGCGAGCGGTTGCGACGGGCGACGGTGGGCTGAAACGCGCACCCTTGCTACTGCCATTTTGCGCTCAGGTAGGCGATGTCGGTAGCCAGTTCGGACGGCTTCAGAGCGCGCGAATAAACCAGTAGCTCGGCGATGTCGCCGGACCAGTATTCGCCGCCGTCGCCGGCCGCGTTGAGGCCCTGACGGCCGATCACCCAGGGCTCGTTCAGGGCGCGCGTGGACAAGCCGCCGGCCAGCTTGTATTGTTTTTTGGTATTGACCTCGACATAGGCTTTGGTCTTTGCCACGACGCCGGTCAGGATGAAGGCGTTCGTTGGCGTCTTGATGTCGCCCTGTCCGGTCTGGCCCTGGTTGGCACCGCCGATTGCGTCGGTGAAGCGGAAGCGGTCGGCCGGCTTGCCTTTGAAGGAGCCCCAGACGGTGCCGAGGAAGATCGAACTGGTTTCGGTGCTGGGATCCCAGTTCGACAAAATTTCGCGGTATGACCCGGTGCCCTGCGTGCTGGTGTCGGTCACCACGGCGATGATCGTGAACAGTTGCTTGGTAACGATTTCGCCGGTGATCGACATGACTTGATTGCCGGAAAACACCGCGACCGGGAGGCCGTTGAGGCCGCCTGCCTGCACCTCCGGCGCCTGGCCGGTCAGGGCCGTTGCGTCGTGGCCGTGGCCAGACTGGTCGGCCCAGCTCGATCCATCGGGGGCGAGCCCGGAATCGGCTTTCAACCACATATCGAGACCCGTCGTGACCGGTCCGGTTTGGGCGTCCGCGGCGGTGCAACAAAGGCTGAGCGAGGCGCATAGCAAGGCAGCCGGTTTCCAGGTTCGCAGCATGGTCAGTCCCTCCATTTGGTCCGTTGATGGAGACGCAATATAACCCCGGCGCGGCGGCGGCGCTACCAGCAAAACGAATAGCCGATGGGGGGCGGTGCTTGGAGCGCGATCGGTTCAAGTTGACTTGGTTGAACGGTCGATCGCGCTCAAGCTCGTTGTTTGAGAGCGTGAGCGACGCCGCCGGTTATTCAACCTCAAGCGATCACGCTCTAGCCAACGATTTTGTTGTGCCCATGGCTGAACCCTGGCCCGGTTGCGCTGGTTTTCGGGCGCCCGGGGAATGCGGAAGCCTACGCCAAAAATATCGGACCTGGGTATTTCGCCACCGTTGCGTCATCGGTGAGAAGGGTGATGCCTTCGACGGTGGCCTGCGCAATCAACAAACGATCGAACGGGTCGGTATGGATCGGTGGCAGCATATCAATGGCAACGGCATGCGCGCTGAAAATCGCCAACTCGTGGTAGCCGTTGTCGATCAGGCCACGGCGGAGGATGCGCGCATCAATCTGAAATTCAGGACGATGTAGGCCGTGCTTGATGGCAATTTCCCACCGGCTAGCCACACTGAAATGCAGGTCGTTTTCCGGTGCCTCCATGAATGCAAGTGCACCGGCGGGAATGTGCTCGATGCCTTCGGCGGCCCAGATCAGCAGATGCGTATCCAGAAGCAGTTTCACGCCTCGCTTTCGAATAACGCTTCGATCTCGGCGGCGCCCATCGTGTTGAAGTCCTCGGCAATTTTGGTCTGTCCCGCCATGAAACCGAACCGTTTGGTTGAACCCAGTGCCGGTCGCCGAAAGCAAGGCTTTTTGCTTCTTTTTTTCAAAAAGGAAGGCCTTCCTTCTTACTTCCCCTTCCCTTGTTCCTTAAGCTGATAAACCAACTCCAACGCTTGTTTCGGCGACAGATTTTCCGGCTCCACCGCGTCGAGCGTTTCGCAAACGGCGCAGCTCACACCGGGCGGAGGCAGGCTGGCGAACAGCGGCAAATCCGCAATGACCGGCTCGCGGCCCTTTTCCAATGCGGCCAGCAATGCCCCGGCGCGGCGGACGACGGCGGCAGGGACGCCGGCGAGGCGGGCGACGTGGACGCCCCAGCTTCGGCCGGCGGCGCCGGGGGCGACTTCGTGCAGGAACACCACGTCGCCGCGCCATTCGCGCACGCGCATCATGTGGGGGGACAGGCGGGGGAGTGTGCCGGTGAGTTGGGCGAGCTCGTGGAAGTGGGTGGCGAAGATGGTGCGGCAGCGGAGTTGGCTGTGCAGGGCTTCGAGCACCGACCAGGCGATGGCGAGCCCGTCCAGCGTGGCGGTGCCGCGGCCGATTTCGTCCACGATGACCAGCGAGCGGGGGCCGGCCTGGTGCAGGATGGCGGCGGTTTCGGTCATTTCGACCATGAAGGTGGAACGGCCGCGGGCGAGTTCGTCAGCCGCGCCGACGCGGCTGAACAGGCGGTCGATGACGCCGATGCGCGCCGTGGCCGCGGGGGCCGGCAGGCCGGCCTGGGCGAGGATGGCGATGAGGGCGTTCTGGCGCAAATACGTGGACTTGCCGGCCATGTTGGGGCCGGTGAGCAGTAGAACGCGGCAGGCGGGGGAGAGATCGCAGTCGTTGGGGACGAAGGCGCTGGTTCCGGCTTGGGCCATTTCGACCACGGGATGGCGGCCGGCGGTGACGCAGAACGCCTCGCCGTCTGCGACGGCGGGGCGGCACCAGGTGCCGCCTTCGGCGAGGCGGGCGCAGGATTGCAGCACGTCGAGCGTGGCGAGCGCCTCGGCAGCGGCGGCGAGTGGCTCGGCGGCTTCAAGCGTGGCTTCGATGAGATGGACAAAAATGGTCTTTTCGCGGGCGGTGGCGCGGTCGGCGGCTTCGTTGATGCGGCGATCGAGGTCGGAGAGGTCGGGGTGGGTGAAGCGGGCGCCGTTGGCCATCCCCTGGCGGAGGGTAAGTTCGGGGAAGGCGCGGAGGGACTCGACAGCGACGGCTTGGGCCTCGAGCACATAGCCGAGCTGGGCGTGGTGTTTGATTTTCAGGCTGGCGACACCGAAGCGCTGGCAGAAATCGAGCTGCAGGCCGGCGATGACGCGGCGGCTGTCGTCGCGCAGCCGGCGATGGGCGTCGAGTTCGGCGTCGAAGCCGGGGGCAATAACGCCGCCATCGTCCAGGCGCGGGGGGACGGTGTCGGACAAGGCGCGGGCGAGCAGGGCCGCGAGGTCGGGCGCCGGGTGGAGCGCCGATGCCGTGGCCGCGAGCTGCTGCGGGAGGGGTGCGGGCAGGGCGGCCGCGGCTTCGGCGGCGGCGCTCTGGCCGAGGCGAATGGAAAGCAGATCGCGTGGGCCGCCGCGGCCGAGGGAGATGCGGGCCAGCGCGCGGGCGATGTCGGGGACGCCGCGGAGCGCCAGGCGCAGGGCGGCGAGCGCGTCGGGTGCGGCGAGCAGGCAGGCCCAGCCGTCCTGGCGCGCGGCAATGGCGGCGACGTCGGTGAGCGGCGCGGTGAGCCAGGCGGCGAGCAGGCGCGCGCCGGGTGCGGTGAGCGTGCGGTTGACGCTGGCGATGAGGGTGAGGTCGGTGCCGCCCTCGCGGGTGCGCAATATTTCCAGGCTGGCGCGGGTCGCGGCGTCCATGTCGAGCTGGCTGGCGGCGCCGACCGGCATGGGGTGCGACAGGCGGGGGAGTTTGCCGGCCTGGGTGAGGCGAACGTAGTCCAGCGCCAGGGCGCCCGCGGCGGCCTCCGCGTCGGAGAAGGTGCCGAATGCGTCCAGGCTGGCGGCGCCGAACGCTTCGGACAGGCGGCGGCGGGCGGCCAGCGGCGGTGGGGCGGCCATGGCGGGGGCGCGCCGGGTCGCGAAATCACCGAGCGCGGTTGATTCCGGCGCAAGAATTTCCGCGGGGTCGAGGCGGCCTAGCAGCGCGGGCAGGCTGCGTGGAGGGACTGGTGCGGTTTCGAACAGGCCGGTTGAGACGTCGAGCCAGGCGGCGCCCATCGCATCGCCGGTTTCCGCCAAGGCCAGCAGGAGGTTGGGGCGGCCGGACTCGAGCAGGGTGTCCTCGGTCAGCGTACCGGGGGTGATCAGGCGCACCACTTCGCGCTTGAGCGGCGCCTTGCCCTGGCGGGCGCTGGCCGCCTCCATCTGCTCGGCGACGGCGACGCGGAAGCCGCGGCGGATCAGGCGGGCGAGGTAGAGGTCGGCGGTGGCGACGGGAACGCCGCACATCGGAATGGGCGCGCCGCCGTGCTCGCCGCGGTGGGTGAGCGCGATGTCCAGCGCGCCGCTGGCAGCCTCCGCGTCGGCGAAGAACATTTCGAAGAAGTCGCCCATGCGGAAGAACAGCAACGCGTCCGGGTGCTGGTCCTTGATGGCGAACCACTGCGCCATGGCGGGCGAGGCGCCGCTTGCGGAATATGCAGCACTCGCCACGGCACTATGCGCGATTTTGGAACGCAAGCAATGTCAGGACAACCAGACGCTGCTCGCCGCTGGCTTGGCCGAAAAATGCCAGCGCCTGGCGCGCCCGGGAAACCGCAAGGATCACCTTGGAGGTGCGCCGCAACTTTGCCGGGTCGTCGTCAGCTTCATGTCGGCCCGCCTGCAAGTCCACCACCGTAGAGCCAAACTCCCGCAGTGCTTCACCAAAGCCGCAAGGCACCAGCGGGGCCAAATCCGGACCTGGTTTGGAAAGCGTTGTGCAGACCTTGCTGATCCTGTGGTGATCCACGCTGCGGTAGACCAACGTATGGCGCGCAGTGCCGCGGTTGGCCTTGCCGACGAACTCGTCGGCAACAGCACCTACAATGCAATGGTACAGTGCGTAATAGGCGGAGGACAGCGCACGCCTGACATCCACCTGTCGGGGTGGCCCGGGTTGAAAGGGCTTCACCAGCCGTTCGGCCTGTTGCAGCACTGCCTCGGGGTCAAAAACCGCCATGCGTGGCCAGTTCCTCGTCCGTCGCGTACTCAATTGAGGCACGGCGGGTCTCACCGGCAGCATGCAGCCTGTCCTGCAACGCGGACAGCGCCCGGATGGCCTGCGCGCCCGTGACGGACGCTCGTAAGGTCGCCCGCAATACGACCAGCACGAGGAGCGTTTCCTCGCCATCCGTCCCGAACTCGGGCTCGCTGGTGACGTTGAGCACGGCGCCTGGCGGCAGATGCTCGGTGGCGACCTCGTTGGCGATCCGGTTTATCTGCTCGGTGCTCAACATGATTTCAGTATAGGCTTCGACATCGGGGGAGGCCAGGGTATAGGCCGCAGTAAGGCCGGACGCCGCTTGCAGGCAGGCGCTGGGCGGGGCACGTCTTCAGACGCACCGTCGCGACGGTGCGCCGGCGTGTGAGGGGGCCAGGACGCATGAGTAGCGAACCGCAACCATCGGATCCACGATTTTACGAGCGGTCATACGCGCTCGACCGGCTGATCATGCTGTCGGATGGCGTGTTTGCCATCGCCATGACGCTGATGGCGCTCGATGTGCGGCCGGAGGGCGCGTGGCCGCACACGATTGCCGGCATGCTGGAGGCCGTCGCCGGGCCGTTTCAACTGTATTTCTGGAGCTTCATCGGCGTCGGCATATTCTGGACCACGCATCGGCGCCTGTTTGGACGCCTGACCCGGTCCGACGCCGTGGTGACCGGCATCAACCTGGTGCTCCTGGCGCAAATTACGCTTGTGCCGGTCGCGACACGGATGTTGGTTGAACTGAAGTCGGTTCCGGGTGTGTTATGGCTGTACCTGTGTCTGTTCGGGCTCATCGGACTCACCAACACCGCCCTGTGGCTCTACTCATGGCTGGCGGACATCATGTCGGCACCGCGCCCTGGCTCGATGGTGGTCGCCGTGGTGGCGCTGATGCTGCTGTTCATGCCCGTGGGCATGACGGCGCTGGGCGTGTTCTCGGGGCTGCCGGGCTATCACTGGCTGCCGGCGCTGATGCCTCTCGTTTTCGGAATTATCAGAGCGCTGCGTGTGCTCGCTGAACGGGCGGACGCCCGCGCCAGTAGAAAAAAGAAGGCCGGGGCTCTGCCCCTGGACCCTGCTAAGGACAAGTCCTTAGAACCTGTTACTTAAGGGAGGTCAGGGGTAGGGAGGGGCACCCGAGAACGTTCGGAACTACCGCCTGCCCCCTCCCTACCCCTGGCCTTTTTCCTAGGGAGGCGCAATTGGCCGATGGCGAAGCGACGTCTGCCCGCATTACGGCCGAGGAGGCGTTGGCGCTGCATGCCAGTGGGCGGCCGGGCAAGTTGGAGACGCGGATCAGCAAGCCGCTGACCACGGCGCGGGATTTGGCGCTGGCCTATTCGCCGGGGGTTGCCGAACCGTGCCTGCGCATCGCGGCCGATGCGTCGAAGGTGTACGACTACACCACCAAGGGCAACATGGTGGCGGTGGTTTCGAACGGCACGGCGGTGCTGGGGCTGGGCAATCTCGGGGCGCTGGCCAGCAAGCCGGTGATGGAGGGCAAGGTGGCTTTATTCAAGCGCTTTGCCGATGTGGATGGGATCGACCTCGAAATCAGCACCGAGGACGTCGACGAATTCGTCAATTGCGTGCGATTCCTGGGGCCGGGGTTTGGCGGCATTAATCTGGAGGATATCCGGGCGCCGGAGTGTTTTATCATCGAACAGCGATTACGCGAATTGATGGATATTCCGGTGTTTCATGACGACCAGCACGGTACCGCCATTGTGGCCGCCGCGGGGCTGATCAATGCGTGCCATTTGACCGGACGCGATTTCGCCGCAACGCGGATTGTGGTGAACGGCGCGGGGGCGGCGGCCATTGCGTGCGTGGAACTGATCAAGGCGATGGGAGCGCTTGGCGAGAACATTACGCTGTGCGACACAAAGGGCGTGGTGCATCGCGACCGCACCGACCTCAACCAGTGGAAATCGGCGCATGCCCGCGAAACCAAGGCGCGCACGCTGAGCGATGCGCTGGATGGCGCGGATGTGTTTTTCGGACTGTCGGTGAAGGGCGCGCTGAGCCAGGACATGGTGCGCGAAATGGGCCCGCGGCCGATCATTTTTGCCATGGCGAACCCGGACCCGGAAATTACCCCCGAGGAAGCCCGCGCGGTATGGCCGGATGCGATCGTCGCCACCGGGCGCAGTGACTATCCCAACCAGGTCAATAACGTGCTCGGCTTCCCCTACATCTTTCGCGGCGCGCTGGATGTGCGCGCCAGTACCATCAACGAGCCGATGAAGATTGCCGCGGCCGAGGCGCTGGCCGCCTTGGCGCGCGAGGATGTGCCGGACGAGGTGGCGACCGCGAGCGCGCGGGAGGTGCGCTTCGGGCCGGAATATATCATTCCGAATGCGTTCGACCCGCGGCTGATTTTCCGCATTCCGCCGGCGGTGGCAAAGGCCGCGATGGAGAGCGGCGTGGCGCGGCGTCCGCTGGCGGATTTGCGCCGCTACACGCGCGAACTCTCCGGCCGGCTGGATACCACGGCGCACGCGCTCGATATGATTTTCGAGGATGTGCGGGCCAATCCCAAGCGCGTGGTGTTCGCCGAGGGCGAGGAGGAGAAGGTGCTGCGCGCCGCCATCGCCTTCCACAACGAAGGCTACGGCGACCCGATTCTGATTGCGCGCGAGGACCGCGTGCACGCCACGCTGCGCACATTGGGCATGTCGCTGCCGCACGGGATTACGATCTGCAACGCACGCCTCTCGGGGCATAATGAACGCTATACCGCGCTGCTATATGCACGCTTGCAGCGGCGTGGCTTGCTGGTGCGCGATGTGCAACGGCTGGTCAATCAGGACCGCAACATCTTTGCCGCCGCCATGCTCGCCGCCGGCGACGCGGACGCCCTGGTGACGGGCCTGACGCGCGCACGCAGCATCTGCCTGGACGCGGTGAACATGGCGATCGATCCGCTCCCCGGCCGTACCGCGTTCGGGCTGACGATGATGTTGGGGCAACGTGAAACGATTTTCATTGCCGACACACTCATGCATGAACGCCCCTCGCCCATTCTGCTGGCCGACATTGCCGAGGGCGCCGCGGCCTACGCCGAAAAACTCGGCCACCAGCCGCGCGTGGCGCTGCTGTCGCACAGCACATTCGGCCAGCCGCTGCACACCACGGTGCACGGCATCCGCGAGGCCGTCGCGATTCTGGCGGCGCGCGGGGTGGAATTCGAATTCGACGGCGATATGTCGCCGGACGTGGCGCTGGAACCCTCGATCCGGGCGCTATATCCATTTTGCCGGCTGACGGGCAACGCGAACGTTCTGATCATGCCGGGGCTACATTCCGCCCACATAACCTCCCGCCTGGCGCCGCGATTGGGCGGCGGAAGTTCGATCGGGCCGCTGCTGCTGGGCATGCAGAAGGCGGTGCAGCTGGTTTCCATGGGTGCGACGGTGAGCCAGATTGTGGATCTGGCGGCTTTGGCCGCGCACCAGGCGGCGTAAGAAGGAAGAACGAAGCAAGTCTCCTTGCTGAAAAAAGAAATAAATCAAAAGTTTTTTGTTTCTTTTTTTCAAAAAAGAAATACGTCCTTCCCTTCCTAAGCCGCACTTCGCTCCGCCCGGGTATAGGTCAGTAACTTTTCGAGCCCCACCCGCGAGCAATAATCACCAAAGCCTTCTGTGGGGTGGCCATCCCGCGCCCACGCCTCGAACAGAGGATCGAATGAACTGATGACCGCGGCGTGCGGCACCTTTTCCAACAGCTTGAAATTCAGCCGTGTGCCTTCGAAATCGCCGCCGACGAACAGGGCGTAGAAGCCGGGCATGCGGCCGACGATGCCGATGTCGCCTGCGTAGGTGCGGGCGCAGCCGTTGGGGCAGCCGGTGATGCGGACACTGATGCGGCGGGCGGAAAGTCCGTGCTTGGCGAGCAGGGCGTCGAAGCCATCCACCATTTCGGCGTGCATACGTTCCGCCTCGGTCAGCGCCAGGCCGCAGGTCGGCAGCGCTGGGCATGACAGGGCGTATTGCGCCATGGGGGAAAGCTGTTCTGCGAGCGTTACGTGATGGCGGCGGAGCAGGTTCTCGATGTTCGCGCGATCGTTGGGTGCGATATCGGTAATCAGCACGTCCTGTTGCGGCGTCAGGGTGTAGTTTATCGGGAAGCTCTGGGCGATCGTGCGCAGCGCGGTGCGCAATTCGGCGCCGCCCTCGAAATCCGCAATACGGCCGGCGGCGACGGGAACGCCGAGCCACCATAGTCCGTCGCCTTGCTCGTGCCAGCCCAGCAGGTCCGGCACCACGAGTTTCAACGCCGGCGGTTCGGCCAATGGGGCGCCGAAATATTGCGCCAGCGTTTCGCGCATCCACGGCAGGCCGCGATCGTCGATGACGTATTTCAGGCGGGCGCGACGGCGGTCGCCGCGATCGCCATGATCGCGTTGCAGCTTGATGACGGCATCGACGATGGCAATCAGCTGGTCCGGCTGGATGAAGGCGATCGGCGTGGCCAGGCGCGGATAGGTGCGCGGCTTGTTGTGCGTCATGCCCAGGCCGCCGCCGACGCAGGCGGTGTAGCCGCGCAGCACATCGCCATCGAAATGGGCCACAATGCCCAGATCGTTGGTGAGCACGTCGATGGTGTTGTCGTCCTCGGTGGTAATGCCGATCTTGAATTTGCGCGGCAGATAGGTGGGGCCGTAGAGGGTTTCGGTTTCGTCCACCTCCGGGTTGGGCGCCTCGTCAAGGAATATCTGGTAGTAGGCACGCGACTTTACCTTCAGATGTTCCGATAGCAGCCGCGCATCGGCTGAAATGCGGGCGTGCACCGCGTCGCGGCGCGGGGTGGGGCTTGCCATGATGTTGCGCACCACATCGCCGCAGGCCGACATCGTGGTGAGCAAGGTATGGTTCACCGCCGCAATGGCCGGCTTGAGGTCGCCTTTCAGGATGCCGTGGAACTGAATGCCCTGGCGCGTGGTGATGCGGATGGTGTGGTTGGCGCGGTCATCGGCCAGGCGGTCGAGCCCGAGATACTGCGCCGGTGTCAGCACGCCGCCCGGCATGCGGACGCGCAGCATGAACTGGTATTCCTTTTCCTGGCCATGCTGCTTGCGATAGGTCGCGGTATCGCGGTCGAACTGCTCGTAGCTGCCGTGGAATTTCAAAAGATTGTAGGCTTCCTCGCTGACCTGGATGCCGCCTTCCGCAAGTTCCGCGGCAAGATGGCCTCGCAGGCCGTCGCTTGAGGTTTTCATGGCTTCCACGGCGGAGAGCTTGGTCATTGAGAACCCATGAAATTAGGGGACACGGACAGGCCGGGGCCATGGCCGATATGTTGGGCATTGCGTCAACAGATAAAAGTCTCTTGGTTCTTGTTCAGAACAGAACTGCTTCCCTAAGCCTTTGTTTCCGCTAAATAGAAAACGTAATCGGCTCTGCCAGCGGGCGCGAGAAACCCGCCGCCTCCGCACGCCGGATCATGTCCTCGAGCGTGATCTTCTTCAACTTGGCCGCGAGCTCCGCATCCAGCTCGCCCCATAGCTTTTCCACCACGCCGGTTTGCAGATCTCCGCTTGGCCCGTCATCGGCGCCGGCCGCGTCGTCGGCCTGGGCCGTGCGCATCACCTCATCCAGCGTGATGTCCCGTCGCGGCCGGCCCAGCCGGTAACCGCCGCGGGGGCCGCGGATGCTTTCCAGCAAGCCGGACCTGGACAGGGTCTGTAGCAAGGGTTCAATACCACGACGTGCCAACCCGGCCCGGTCAGCGATATCCGCGGCGCTGACCGCGCTGGTGCGGCCGGCATGAAAGGCGACATCCAGCATGATCAGAACCGCCAGCATGCCCCGGTCTCGACGGACAATCATCGCACCACACTCCTTTGCCCGATCCCGGTTTGCGCGACTCCGGCCGCACGCGGTTTTTAGTCATGTATAAAATGCCCATTGGAATGCACGATGTCCAAGCGAATTCCACGTAGCCTCGGCGTGCCTTCTACAGCATCCCCCCGCGGCCGCATATATGGAAGTGTCCTGGAAACCGTGGGTGGCACGCCCATGGTACGTTTGCCACGCCTCGCCGCCGAGGAGGGGTTTGTCGCGGACCTCGCGGTGAAGCTGGAGTTCTTCAACCCGCTGGGGTCGGTGAAGGACCGCATCGGGCTCGGCATGATCGATGCGGCGGAGCGAGAGGGGCTGATTTCGCCCGAGACGTCGTTGCTGGTGGAGCCGACCAGCGGCAATACGGGCATTGCACTGGCGTTCGTCGCGGCGGCGCGGGGCTACCGGCTGATCGTCACCATGCCCGAGAGCGCGAGCATCGAGCGGCGCCGCATGTTGCGGCTGATGGATGTGCAGGTTGAGCTTACGCCGCAGAAGCTCGGCATGGCCGGCGCCATCGCCAGGGCCAACGAAATCGTCGCCAGCACGCCCAATGCGTGGATGCCGCGCCAGTTCGACAACCCGTCCAACCCGGACATCCATCAGGCGACCACGGCCGAGGAGATCTGGGCGGACAGTGATGGCAAGGTGGACATCGTTATCGGCGGCCTGGGCACCGGCGGCACGCTGACCGGCATTGGCCGTGCGCTGCGCAGCCGGCGGCCCGGCTTCACCATCGTCGGCGTGGAGCCGGCCGAAAGTGCCGTACTATCGGGCGACGAGCCGGGGCCGCACGGGATTCAGGGCATCGGTCCAGGCTTTCGCCCGTCGGTGCTCGACATGGCCGAAATCGACCAGATCATCACCGTGTCGGAGCGTGAGGCGCTGGCCGCGGCGCGGCGCGCGGCACGGCTGGATGGTTTGCCGGTGGGCATTTCGTCCGGCGCGATGCTGCATGCGGCCGTGGGCCTGGCGCGCGCGCCGGAGAACGCCGGCAAGCTGATCGTAGGGATCGTGCCGTCGTTCGCCGAGCGCTATCTGTCAACCTCGCTGTTCTCCGGCTTGGGGTGAATGCTGGTCCGCCGATGAGCCGTGCGGCCTACCCGTATGTGCAAACCATCCCGACGCGGTGGATGGACAATGATGTGTATGGCCACGTGAACAACGTGACCTACTATAGTTATTTTGATACGGTTATAAACGCCTGGCTGATCCGCGAAGGCGGGCTGGACATTCATGCCGGCGGGCAGATTGGTTTGTGTGCTGAATCCCATTGCACGTTTCTGGCGCCGATCGAATTTCCGCAGATTGTGCAGGCCGGGCTGCGGGTGGAGAAACTCGGCCGGTCGAGCGTGCGTTACGGGATTGGATTGTTTGTCGAAGGCGCGGATGCGGCGGTGGCCGAGGGCTGGTTCGTGCATGTGTTTGTCGATCGGGCGACGCGGCGGGCGGTGCCGATGGAACCAGTATTGCGCATGGCCTTGCAGCGTCTGCTCGATCCCGGCGCATAGCACCCTTACCTTCCACCGCTTCGCGGCCCCTTCCTCTACCGCAAGCGCGGGCGAGGCGTTTTTTTGGCGTTACTGAATCGCATCGAAAAAAGCAAAAGTTTTTTCGTTCTTTTCTTCAAAAAAGAACGACTTCGCTTTGTTTGACGTATTGATTTCAATGCCCTGCCGCACTGACCCGCCAGACTGTGTTGCCTACATCGTCGGCGATCAGGAGCGCGCCGGACTTGTCCAAGGCCAAACCTACGGGGCGGCCGCGGGCGTGGTTTTGCTGGTTCAGGAAACCTGTGACGACGTCGACAGGGGGCCCACTTGGGTGGCCGTTGGTGAAGGGGATGTAGATGACTTTGTAGCCGTTCAGCGGGGTGCGGTCCCAACTGCCGTGTTCGCCGACAAAGGCGCCGCCGTTGTAGGTGTCGGGTAGCGCGGTGCCGGTGTTGAAGACCAGGCCGAGGGGGGCGACGTGGGAGCTTAGGGCGTAGTCGGGGACTGTGGCGCTCGCGACCAGGTCGGCGCGTTGGGGTTGGACGCGCGGATCGACGTGCTGGCCGTAATAGCTGTACGACCAGCCGTAAAAAGCGCCGTCGCGGACCGAGGTTAGATAATCGGGCACCAGGTTGGGGCCGAGCTCGTCGCGTTCGTTGACCACTGCCCAGAGTTTGCCGCTGGTCGGCTCGAATTGCAGGCCGTTGGGGTTGCGCAAGCCGCTGGCAAAGATGCGGAAGGCGCCTGTGACGCGATCCACTTCGAGGATGTCGGCGCGGTTCAGTTCGGCGCCGAGGCCGTTTTCCATGATGTTGCTGTTCGATCCGACGCCGACATAAAGTTTCGAGCCGTCGGCGCTGGCGACGAGGCTTTTGGTCCAGTGGTGGTCGATCGGGCCGCCGGGCAGGTCGAGCAGTTTCGTTCCGGGCACGGTGATGGCGGTTTGCCCCTCGGTGTAGGGGTAGTGCATGATCGCGTCGGTATCGGCGACGTAAAGATCGTTGCCGACGAGCGCGACGCCGAAGGGGGAGTGCAAATGGTCGAGGAAAATGGTGCGCAGGGTGGGGACGCCGTTGCCGTTGGCGTCGCGCAATAAGGTGATGCGGTTGGGGGCGGTGGCGCGGGCGCCGATGAAGGCTTCGATCCAGCCCATGATTAAGTCTTTGGGGCGGTGGATCGGGGCGCTGGGACCGCTGGACTCCACCACGAGCACGTCGCCGTTGGGCAGCACATAGAGTGAGCGGGGGTGTTCCAGGCCCTGGGCGAACGCCTTGATTTGCAGGCCGTTGGCAACCGTGGGGGTGTCGCTGCCCCAATTGGCTTTGGCCGCGACGTTCATCGGCGGCAGCAGGTACTGGTGCGGCGCCGGCAGGTTGGGATTGGCGCCGTACTGGGCGGACGGATCCATCGGTTGTGGTAGCGGCCCAGCGAACGCCCAGACGGCGGCCAGTCCGCCGACGAAGGCGACCAGCGAGAGGAATGCGGCCAGCACGCCACGGCTTTGAGCGTAGGGACGGTCCTGCCGCGACATGATCAGGATGAACACCGCCAGGAAGGACAGGATAATGCCGGTGGGCACCACGGCGGTGTAGCCGTCGCGGCTGTGGACGAAGGCGTTGATGAGTTCCAGCGCCACGGCGAGGAAATCGCCGAACACGCGGGGCCATGACGGCGTGAGAACGTGACGCCGGTGGTGGCGCGCGAGGTCGATCAAGCCGGTGACGAAAGCAACGGCCGCGACAATCATCCCGGCGGTGATGAGCCAGATGGAGAAGGTTTCCCACTCCGTGCCGGCGCTGGCCCAATAGGCGACGTCGGTCAGCAGGGCGGCGGCGAAAAAGGCAATCGGGAACGATACCAGCGTGGGGTAGAGCGGGCGCCTGTCGAAAACCGGCGGGGACATCGGGGTGATTTGGGACATGAGGGTGGCCTCCGCGGGTGCGCCGTTATGACGGCGCAGCGGGGCAAAGGTTTCAGGGTAGGAAGAAGCAGTGCTTTTTTCCGCGTGAAAAAAGGAACTACTTCCTTCCTAATTCCTCCGCCCTCTTTGCCGCCGCCCGCACGGCTGTATTGACGGCACGCGGCCATGCCTCGGGGTCCATCAGCACCCCCAGCGCCGCCTCCGTCGTGCCGCGCGGGCTGGTGACGGCGCGGCGCAGGGCGGCGGCGTCCTCGGGGCTGGTGTCGAGCAAGGCGCCGGCGCCGGAGATGGTTTTGCGGGCGAGCAGGCGGGCGAGCGGGGGCGGCAGGCCCTCGGCGATGGCGGCCTGTTCGAGCAGTTCGGCGAGCAGGAACACGTAGGCGGGGCCGCTGCCGGAGACTGCGGTGACGGCGTCGATCAGGGCTTCGTCCTCGACCCAGGCGACCTCGCCGACGGCGGCGAGCAGGATGTTGCAGAGATCGCGCTGGGCTTCGGTGACGCCGGAGCCGGCGAAGGCGACGGTTATGCCTTGGCCGATGGCGGCGGGGGTGTTCGGCATGGCGCGCACCACGGGCGGGTCGCCACCGACCGCTTCGGCGATGCCGGCGATGCGGCGGCCGGCCATGATGGACAGGATCACCGCGCCGGGCTGCAGCACGCGTCCGAGGGCGGCCATGACCGCGTCGGCGATTTGCGGCTTGACCGCCAGGATGACAGCGGCGGGGTTGAAGCCGCTGGGCACGGCGGGCAGCGAGGGGAAAATTATGTCGTCGTCGCGCGCAATGCCGGGAGGTGGCATGGGATCGACGAGGATGCTTGGGGCGAGACCGTATTTGACCCAGCCGCCGAACAGCGCCCCGCCCATTCGTCCTGCGCCGACTAATAATAACGGGGGCAGCACGGGGGGTGGATGCGGCGATTCGCTCACGCTTCGCCGACGCACTCCAGCATGGCGGCTTCGAGGGCGTCCGCCGGGGACTTGCCGCCCCATAGGACGAACTGAAACGCAGGGTAGAAACGCTCGCACTCGGTGATGGCGATATCCACCATGTCCTCGAGCGATTCGGCCGACGCGCCGGGGGCGCCACGCAGCAGCACGGAGTGGCGGAACAGCGGCATGCCGTTGTCCTCGTCCATGCCGAAATGGCCGATCCAGAGGCGTTCGTTGGCGCGGACCAGCAGTTCGTAGAGTGCGGCCCGGCGTGGCGGGGGCACCTTCAGGTCGAAGGTGCAGGTAAAGTGCATGGCGCTGATTTCGTGCGACCAACTGAAATAGAGGCCGTAATCGCACCATTTGCCGGGAGCTTCGGCGGCCATTTCCGCGTCGGACCGGCGGTCGAACACCCAGTCGTTGGCGGATACGATCTGCTCCATGACGTCGAGCGGGTTGGCGGCGGCGGCGGTAAGCGCTTGTGACAAACTCATGGCAGGTCTCCCCGGTGCGAAGGAAGGCCGAAACGCCGCGACTCGCGACATCAGGAGGTTAGCGGCCGAATGTGATGCACTGCAAGATGAAGCTTCGATAAGCGCGAAAAAAGTGGGGAGAGGGAGTCGTTTTCGCGCGCCGCCGGACAACCCGGCGCGCAGCTAGGTGATGTTCACCCCCGACATGGAGGCGATGCCGGTGAGCAGGATGTGGGTGCCGTCGGACAGCGAAATGACCTCGCTGCCGTTGACCAGGCTGTTGGTGTAGCCGCCGTAGCCGTTCAGGACGATACGATCGTCGCCGAGATTGAAGTTGTTGACGGTGTCGCTGCCGCCGGCGAGGCCGTTGGTGAAGCTGAACACGTCGTCGCCGCTGCCGGCGCTGATGATGGCGGCGCCGGCGCCGCCGAGATAGGTGTCGTTGCCGTGGCCGCCGACGATGGTGCACGGCCCGCTGCCGGCCTGGAATATGTTGTTGCCGGCCGAATAGCCGCCGTTGAGGACAACATTGCCGCCCGCCGCGATCAGGCTGTCGTTCGCCGCGCCCACCAGCCAGACATGGTTGCCGGAGGCTGCCGTGACCGTGCTGGCGCCATCGCCCATGACGAACACGCTTGGCCCCGCGGCGCCCTGGATGATGCTGCTGCCGGTGCCGCCGTAGACCGTCAGGGCGCCGGCGCCTCCCTGGACGCTGAGCTCGCCGCTGCCGCCGACGATTTCGGCGCTGCCCGCGCCGCCGACGAATTGCGCGAATACGGTGCTGCCGCACCATAGCACGCTGCCATTGCCGGGGCCGCCATGGACATCCATCTCGCCGGCGCCGGCGATCAGCACGCTGGGTCCATCGCCGGTCACCACGCTGACCCGGCCGTCCTGCGCCCCGAAAATGGTGTCGGACTGCACCGCCCAGATGGTGTCATTGGCGCCGTATCCGGAGGCGGCCAGCACGGTGTCGTGGCCTTGCGAAATGACGTTGTTCTGGGCCGCGCCGAGCCAAACGATGGAGCGCGCGTCCGGCGCCGTGGTGATGACATTGTTGCCGACACCGGTAATGACGGTGTCATTGCCGGCGCCGAAGATTTGCGAAGAGTATTTGGCGAAGAACAGCGTGTTGCCGCCGGCGCCCACGAGGGTGTCACCGCTGCCGCTGCCACTGATCGTGTCGTTGGCGTGATTGCCGACGATCAGCGCGTCGCCGGCGCCGCTGTCGGTCAGCCACACCGGGGCCGTGCCTTGGGCCAGAAGCGCGCTGTAGCCGACCGGAAGCCCGACAATGCTGTAGGCGGTCGGCGTGCTGAGCACAGCGAAATTCGCCACGGCGGGGGCCGGATTGTCCCACGTAGTACCGTCGGTGGAGGTGTCCACCCAGGCTTCGTTGCCGTGCTGCGCCTGTTCGGATGCGAGCACGTTCTGCGCCTCGGCGGGCAGGCTCTGCCAGAACGCATAGTCCTGCACGATGCCGAATGTGCCGTTGGCGTCACCAGTGTTGGGATTTCGCACGTTACCTCCTCCGCCACCCCAGTCGGTTGTCTGGGTGGTTATGATTGTGCCGCCGCCGTTCGCGGTGGCGGCAAAGCTCTGACCCTGGCCGACGCCGACCAGGTTGAGGGTGCCCACCACATCGCTGCCGTCGAGCAGGGTGAGCACACCGAGATTCGGACCGGTGACGGCGTATTGGCAGCCGGTGATGCCGGCGATGGGCACATCGATGTCGTCGCCGTCGCCGAACCCGGCGATATCGGCGGCCGGCAGGGCGCCGAGCACGTCCAGCGTGCCAGGGCCCGCGAAATCGATCAGCGCGCTGTTGGCGGCGGTGCCGTCCAGCGCCAGCGTCGCGCCGACGCCGATCAGCAGGGTGCCGGCGCCGGAGACGGTGCCGAGTGTGAGCGTGCCGCCGCTGGCGGTGATGGTGCCGGCGACCACGATGGCGCCGTCCGGGTCCAGCGCGCCGGCGCCGGACACCACCGCGTTGCTGTCGACCACCACGTCGCCGGTTATCGCGTCGCCCGCGCTGCCGATTTCGAGCGAGGAGGTTGCATCCACGGTCAGCGCGGCGCCGGTGCCGGTCCCCGGGCTAATCAATGTCAAGGTGCCGGCCTGGACCACGGCGCCGCCGGTTGCGAGCAGCGCGCCGCCGTTCAGGGTCAGCAACCCCGCGGTGGCAAAGTCGCCGTCCTGCAACATCAGGTCGCCGAACACGGTTGCCGCCGCCGCCTGCATGGTCGCACCCGCCCCGAGCGCCAGTGCGCCGGCCTGGCTGGCGCCGCCCACCAATAGCGCGCCCACCGCGTAGCTGCCGGAGAGCGAGACGCCGCCGAACAAGGCGAGCGACGCCGCGTCGGCGGGGCCGGTGATGGTGGTATAGGCCCCGCCACCAGCGCCCTGGATGGTGACGAGGTCATGCGCGCCAGGGGCGATCTGCGCCGGGTCCTGATCGGCCGACACATCTTCCCAGTTCGACGCGGTGTTCCAGGCGGCGCCGGCGCCGCCCAGCCACAGGTAATCGTCGGGTGTTGGCGTGCCCTGCGACGGGCCGCCGCCATTGCCGGCCGCCACACCAATTTCGGTGCCCGCGCCATCCGGCTGAAGGGTAAAGATTTCGCCGGCGAAATCGCCTCCCAGCAGCAGAAAGCCGGCCACGTCCGCGCCGTTATAGAGCGTCAGCGTGCCGATATCGCCGGCGCCGGGCGCGTAGTCGACGCTGGTGACCTGGCTCGACCCGGTGACGATGGCGTCGCCTTGCACAAAGCCCAGGATGGTGCCGGCCGGATCTTCGGCGCTGCCTTGCAGCAGCAAAGTGGCGCCGGCGCCCTGGAAAGCGATCGGCACCAGTTCGGCGGCGCTCAGCGCGAGCGTGGCCTCCGAGGCGATGACCAGAGTGCCGGTGCCGGACACCGCGCCCACGGCCAGCGTGCCGCCCGACGCGGTGAGCGTGCCGTTATCCACCACCAGGCCGCCGACATTGACCAGCCCGTTGCCGGCGACCGCGATTCCGGTGTCGATGGTGACCGCGCCAGACGCGGCGCCGCCGGCGTTGCCGATTTCGATCACGCCGGTGGCGTCGGTTTGCACGGCCGCACCGGCGCCGCCGCCGAGCGCCAGGCCCGCGAGGATCGCGGTGCCGCTATTGGTGACCGACAATTCGCTGTAGGCGATGCTGTCGCCGGGCGATCCGTCGCCGACCGAGAGGGTGCCGCCGATCGAGAGCTGGCCGCCGGTGCCGACCAGCAGCGTGCCGTCGGTGATTTGCGCCTGCGCGGTGGCGGTCAGGCTGGAGGACTGCCCTTGCCCGGCAACGTCGACCACGCCGGCTGTGAGCGTGCCGGCCACCAGGCCGCCAAGGGTGAGCGTGCCGGTTGTGAAGGCGCGGAGAAGCAGCGAATTGCCGGTGAATTCCAGATTGGCGCACAGGCCGGGACCGCCGATGGTTTGGAACTGGTTGCCGCCGGGCCCGGCAATCAGCACGCCGTTCTGAGCGCCGGGTGACGCCAGCGCCGCTGCGTTGGTGGTGACATCGAACCAATTCGACGTAGTGCCCCACGCGCCGCTGCCGGGGGTGGCCCACTCCAGCGTGTCGGTATTGCCCTGGCCGCCGCCGCCACCACCGCCGCCGCCGCCGCTGACCAGGACATCGGTGCCGGAGGCGCCGTCGGGCACGAGAACGAAATGCTCGCCGCTGTAGGACCCGGCCAGGGTGAGACGGTTGACCACGACGTTGCCGTAATAGAGCGACAGGATCGTGTTGGTGCCGTTGTAGCTGGTCGTGCTTGCGGTAATCGGATCGTTCTGGATGTCGATGGCGTCGCCCTGCGTGAACCCTGAAATGATGCCGGTGAGTGAAACGAGTTCGTTGGCCAGCAGCAGCACGCCGCCGGCGCCGCTGAAATCGATCGCCATGGTGTCGCCGGCATTGAGCGCCAGACCGGCGGCGCCACCGATGTCGAGCACGCCGCTGCCGGTGATGGCGCCGAGGGTGAGCGTGCCGCCGGTGGCCAGTATGGTGCCGTTGTCGATAATGGCGCCGAGCGGATTGACGCTGCCGTTGCCGCTGAGCGTGGCGCCGGTGTCGATCGTGACGGCGCCTGCGACGGCGCCACCGGTAGCGCCGATTTGCACCACGCCGGTTGGGTCGGTGGTGATGGTGTCGCCCGAACCGCCGCCGAGGGTGAGGCCGAGCGCGGTGACCGTGCCGCCCGCCGTGACCGATAATTGCGTGGTCGGCAGCCCCACGCCGGTGGCACCCCCGCCCAGCACCAGGGTACCGGCAACGGCGAGCAGCGCGCTGCCGGAGACCGAAATTTCGCCGTACTGAATGTCGGCGTTGGGCGTGGAGAGTACGGTGCCGGGCAGCAGATCGAGCGTGGCGGCGTCGAAATTGGCCGCGTTGCCCACCGTGAGGGTGCCGATGCCGAAGGCGCCGGCCAACGCCACGTCCCCTGCCAGGGCGAGCGAGGCGGCGTTGGCGGGGCCGGCAATGACGGTGAAGCTGCCCGTGCCGGCCACGTCGATGCTGACCAGATTGTTGACGCCGGGCGCGATGCCGGCGGGATTGGCGCCGGTGGTGACGTCGCTCCAGCCGAAGCGGCTGCCCCAATTGCCGCTGCCGGTGCCGACCCATTGATACTGGTCCGGGTTGACGGTGCCCTTGCTGGCGCTGCCGGTGCCGCCGGTTTCCGGGGCGACGGTGATCAGCGTGCCGAAGCCGCCGTCGCCGGCGGTGAGGAACACGTCGCCGCTGTAGTTGCCCGCCAGGGTGAGCACGTCGGCGACCTGGTTGCCGTACCACAAGGTCAGCAGGCCCAGATTGGCGCTCTCCCATTGGTAGGTTGCGGCGCTGATCGGGCTGCCCAGCATGTCGATGGCGTCGCCGGGCGCGAACAGGCTTATGGTGCCTTGTGGTTCATCGAACTCGGTGACGATGGCCAGGGTCGCCTCGCTGCCGGTGAATTGCAACGACTGGCCGGCGCCGGTGGCGCCGTTCAGTTCCAGCACGGCGCCGGCGCCGATTTCGAGCGTGCCGGTGCCGGTGAGGGTGCCGAGCATCAGCGCGCCGCCGCTGGCCAGGATGGTGCCGTTGTTGGCCACCGCGCCATAGGCATTGGCGTCGCCCAGGCCCGACAGCATGGCACCCGCGTCGATGGTGAGGGTGCCGGGTGCCGCGCCGCCGATGGTGCCGACCTCGATGCTGCTGGCGGGATCGACGTAGATGGCGGCCTCGCCGGCGCCGAGCAGCAGGGTGCCGGCGATGATTTCGCCGCCGGATGTCGCGTCCAGATTGCAGGCGGCGCCACCGGTGCCGCTGCCGCCCAGGGAGATCTGGCCGGAGATCGACAGCACGCCGCCCGTCGTGGCGATTACACTGCCGGACCCGACGGCGAGCGTGCCGCCGGTCAGGCTGCCGGTCCCGATGTCCAGCAAGCCGCCGGCGCCGTTCGCCCCGAGGCTGAGGGTGGATGCGGTGAACGTGCCGGCGAGCGCCGTGTTGCCGGCGAACGCGGCGAGCATGACGTTGCCGACGCCGGTGATGGTCTGGATCGCGGTGCCGCTGGGACCCGTCACGCTGACGCTATCCTGCGGTCCGGGCGTGATGAGGGACGGATCGATGCCGTCCGTCACGTCGTCCCAGTCGGCTGCCAGCGACCATGAGCCACCATCTGTTGCAAGCCATGTGAATTCCCTGGAGACCATCTGGTCCGCTCCCGCTCGGTTGAAGCGGCAGTGTTGGGGCGGCACGGCTTAATACGGTGGAAAAGATACACGTATAGGTTGTGTAAAGTAAAGGTTGCTTAACTTATGGATGTAGAAAAAGCAGGCGGTGTCTCGACGGGCGCTGCTCGCGGCACATTTTCCCCATTCACCGCCACTTTTACCGCCGCCGGGGAGCCCCAGATGCGAGCGTAGAAACCGCCGGCTTTCGACAAGGTTGGGGGTACCGGAGGAACAATGAAAGCGCTTACATTGCGGCCGGCCAATGCGGCGGCCGCCTATCTCGCCGTGCGCGCGCACACCGAAGCCCTGGCCGCCGGTCTCAGTCCGGAGGACCAGTGCGTGCAGTCGATGCCGGATGCCAGCCCGGCAAAATGGCACCGCGCGCACACCACGTGGTTCTTCGAGCAGTTCTGCCTGGTGCCGCATGCGGCGGGCTACCGGCCGTTCGATGCGGATTTTTCGTATCTGTTCAATTCCTACTACGACTCGGTCGGCGCCCGGCACCCGCGGCCGCAGCGCGGCCTGCTCACCCGCCCTTCGGCCGGCGCCGTGAGCGATTACCGCGCCCATGTGGACGCGGCGATGGCCAACTTCCTGCCGCACGCCGGCGCCGAGGCGATCGCGCTGGTCACGCTCGGGTTGCAGCACGAACAGCAGCACCAGGAATTGCTGGCGACCGACATCGTGCACGCCTTCTGGCAAAACCCGCTGCTGCCGGCCGCGATCCCGGGCTGGACGGAGCCTGCCGGCGCGCCGGGGCCCACGCAGTGGAAGGACTTTCAAGGCGGCATCGCGGCGATCGGCGCGGCGCCCGGGACGGCGGCCCGGCGCGACTTCGCCTTCGATAACGAATTGCCGCGCCACCGGGTGCTGCTGGCGCCGTACCGCCTGGCCAACCGTCTGGTGCGTAACGGCGACTATCAGGAATTCATCGCGGCGGGCGGCTACCGCACCGCGTCATTGTGGATGTCGGAAGGCTTTGCCCACGCGCAGGCGGAGGGCTGGCAGGCGCCGCTTTACTGGCGCGCGGCGGACGGCGCCCGGGATCATTTCGATCACCAATTCGGTTTGGGGGGCCTGGCGGCGCTGGATCTTGGGGCGCCGGTTCGCCACATCAGCTGGTATGAGGCCGATGCGTTTGCCCGGTGGTCCGGCGCCCGGCTGCCGACCGAGGCGGAGCTCGAGGCGGCGTGCGGCGATATCGCTGAGTTTACCGGCCATGCCTGGCAATGGACTGCGAGCGCCTACCTGCCCTACCCCGGCTTCCGGGCCGCGCCTGGGGCAGTCGGCGAATACAATGGCAAGTTCATGATCAACCAGATGGTGCTGCGCGGTGGCAGCGCGGTGACGCCGGCGGGGCACGCACGGCCAAGTTACCGGAACTTCTTTCACCCCGACCGGCGTTGGCAGTTCTCCGGGCTGCGACTGGCCGAGGACTTAGTTTGAAGGCCGGCGCCGGCTTCAAGTAACATTATTAGGGACAGACGACCATGCTCGACGCACTCGTTGCCTATGAGGATATCGCGGCGGACGCACTGGCCGGGCTGACGGCGACGCCCAAGACGCTGCCGTCGAAGTTGTTTTATGACGCGGAAGGGGTACGTCTGTTCGACGACATCACCCGGCTACCGGAATATTACCTTACCCGGACGGAGATGGCGCTGTTGCGGCGGATTGCGCCGGAACTTGCTGCGTTGGCGCCGGCGGGCAGCGCGCTGGTGGAATACGGCGCCTGCGACCCGACCAAGGCGCGGCTTTTGCTGGACGCGTCCGGCGCCGATTTCGCTGCCTACGTGCCGATCGATGTGGCGCGCGGCGCGTTGGAAACGCTCGCGGCCCAACTGCGTGTCGAGGAGCCGGGGCTGGCGGTGTATCCGCTGTGCGCCGACTTCAACCAAAATCCCGTGCTGCCGGACGCGGCGTGGGACATGCCGAAATTCGGCTTCTTCCCGGGATCCACGATCGGTAACCTCGAACCGGACGTGGCGCGGATTTTCCTGGCGCACGCGCGGGACACCCTGGGCGACGGCGCCTGGCTGGTGGTGGGCGCCGACCTGCGCAAGGACGCGCCGACGTTGCTCAATGCCTATAATGATGCGGCCGGTGTCACGGCCGCGTTCAACCTCAATATGTTGCGCCGCCTCAATCGCGAGGCGGGCGCGGATTTCGTGCTGGACCGGTTCGCCCACCTGGCGATTTGGAACCACGTTGAAAGCCGCATCGAAATGCACCTGCGCAGCCTGCAACGGCAAAGCGTGCGGGTGGCCGGCCGCCTCGTCCATTTCGGCCGCGGAGAGACAATCCACACGGAAAACAGCTACAAGCACAGCATTTCGGCGTTTCAGGCGCTCGCAAAGCTGGCGGGATGGTCGCCGGCGCATGTATGGACCGATCCCGACATGCTTTTCTCGGTGCACGCGCTTCACGCGGACGCGGCGCGGTGAATATCGTGTCGATGGGACTGGGATATTTAGACGCCATGAGCTTAGATGGGCCCGACATGCTGAATGGGCCCTCCACGCCGCGCCGGCGCGCGTTCTTTCTTCTCCTGGGCGGCGTGGCGATGGTTGCCGCAGCGTGGCTGGTCGCCCCAGTCGCGGGGGCGCCGATTGCGATCACCGCGGCGATGTTCGGATGGATCGCCGGATGGATGATGCGGCAGGAGCCGGCGGCAAAATTGGCGCCCGTCCCCGCGCCGGCAACACCGGCCGCGGCCGCCGCAAAGGACCCGAACGCTGTGTTGCGGCACGATCTGCGGGGCATTTTGTCGCCGGCGCTGATGGTATCAGATCGATTATTGGCGCATGGCGACCCGTCGGTGCGCAAGGCGGGTGACGTGGTGGCGAAAACCGTTCAGCGCCTGACGGATCGGCTCGAGGAGACGCGGACGCCGCCGCCGGCGTAAAAGCAAAGGGAGTAGGTCTTTTTTTCAGCAAAGAACTACTTCCGTCCTTACTTGCCTTAAATACCTTTCCATCACCAACGCAATCGCTACCCCTTCCGTGTCCCGCAGCACCGCCTCGTGCTCCAAAACATAGGCTTCGCCCGGATCGCAGACGCGGGTTGCCAGCGTTTCGCGGTGCGGCTGCAT
>Ga0116229_10003376_pt1 | contig 26165 bp, 10 predicted proteins | sample S1TSphgellanicum_3_FD_87313 | JGI IMG/M metagenome (GOLD analysis project Ga0116229, IMG submission 87313) | Host-associated microbial communities from peat moss isolated from Minnesota, USA - S1T2_Fc - Sphagnum magellanicum MG | ecosystem: Host-associated > Plants > Peat moss > Unclassified... | reverse complement strand
AAGAGAAAAAAAAAAAAAAAATTTGGGGGCCACTAAGATTTTAAATGAAAAAAAGGGCTTTTGTAATCAAAAGAAAAATTGACCTAATGGCCACCAAGTTTCCAAGCAAAAAAAAAAAAAAAACAACGACTTAGGGGCCACCAAGTCATTTCAACGCAAAACAAGACCACTAGGTGGTTTTCAAGTAAAAAAAAAAAAAAACAACAACCCCACTTGGTGGCCACCAATTGGTTTTTCATAGTCCAAGTTTGAACATTTTTTTTCCCATGTGGGTAATAAGAAAATTTAGTTGGCTAACCCAACTTTCGTTTTCCTAAGGAGATTCCTTTGTTTTAGAAAAGGAAATTAGGTGGCCACCTGAATCTAATGTAAAAACAATTTATAAAAAAAAACCATTTGATTATTCCGTCCTTGAGGAGAGGAAAATTCGGTGGCTACATAAATGTATTTACTAAAATGGCATATAGAAAATGAAACTAAATTAAAATTATTTTTCTTTACTAAAATATTCTAGAAAACAAAAATCCATGTTCCATTACATACTAGACATAAAGTATAATGTTGTTACTAAGAATGATAAAGTTGTTTAAATTATATAATCCATTGGAATTCCTTTTTGAATAAAAAATATGGGATAAATTTTTTGGAGTGTGTTTGTTCAAAGAAGAATATAAAGTAACTTTAATATGGTAAGGTAGACAAGTATGTGAAAAACCTTTGTAAATAAAATTTTATAACTATTTCCACATTGGTCAATAGCCTTTGAATATTGAGAGGATTTTGTAACCCCTTTCTTGGCACATCTAATGTCACAAAAATCATTGGAATTATTTTTTAAATGAGCAAGATATGGCTTACGGAAATGAAAGGGTCAAAATGTAAGGTTTAAACACCAAAAAATAGTTTTTGTTTTAAAGCTTAAGATATAGATATGTTGGTCTAATATTTTTTCATTTTAAAAATAATTTGTAGAGCTTTAAATTTCATACCCATAGCTTTTTAAATTACTCAAAACGAATAAGAAATGAAAGAAATATATGATTTTAAAAAAAGGAGTATAATATTTTTCTTTTGTGCTTAAATGACCTTTTCTTCTTGATATTTCTTTTGTTATTATTATTATTTTGGTCTTATCTTTAAGTATTAATTATTTAAATTATTAAATTTCCACAACATTTTTTATTATGCACTTCTTATGCATTTCATTTTTTTTGTTTACATATGTGTATGTGTGTGCATAGTTTTATTTATTTCTTAATTGATTTACCTTTTTCCCACATTTTCCTTATGTTTATGTACATCTTCATTTACCTTTTTGTTGAACATTATTTTCTTTTTCAAGTGATTCAAATGTTGTCCATAGTTAACCTTGTTGTGCGTCCATTTCAAAAAATATGTGCAAATTGTCATGTAGCAAATGTCATCAGTTCTCCAATGGGTGGTGTTCATTATAACACTTGTTCAAAATCAATGGTTCAAAATTAGGTTTTTTTCATGGTTCCATTGTAACCAATGATGAACGTGTGTTATTGACTATTGAAGGCAAATGGCTTGAAATAATTGTGCATATGATAGAATCTCAATTCTTGGATTTGCTTTGTTCAAAACAAATTCAACTCCTAATTTCAATTCACATTCATGGTAAATTTTGATTGTCGACCACATTTGCCTTTGTTAGCTTTCAAGAAGACATTTAATAATTTATCCCATAAACGAAAACCATTTTAAAGTGCGAAGGTTTGGTTGTTCTGTCGATATTTATTCCTAATGATAATGTTTAGCATAGTGTGAAACACAAGCTTGATTTTGATGAATCGAAATCAATTTCTAAACAAAAGCTTTCTTAAACATTAAGGTTTTTGATAATTTTTATGTGACCTTTCTATAGTTACCTTTAGTATACAAAAAATATATATATGTGGAAACTCCTTATATCAAAATTTTAGTTTAAATAGTTCATATTATATAATCATTTTCATAGTTTTTCTTAAAGGAAAAGGAAATTTTTCATACATTAATTTACATCAAGTGCTAAAAACAATTTAAATGTAACATTTAGTATGTGAAAATAAATTTTCAATGAAAACAACTTTTCAATGCAAGGAATTTTCTAAAAACATTTAAAAGTTAATAGTCTTAAATGTTTTTTTTAATGTGTTTATGTGGGAACCATGTTTTTGTTTATATAGATATCCATTAAATTGAAATTCATAATAATGGAAACACATTTATTAAATCTTGTTGATTTATCATGTGAACATGTATTGCATTCATATGACCTTCATTTAGTTTCGACATATAAATATGAAACAAGCAATTGTCTTTTGGATTCTTTATTTTATTTATTGGATAATCATTTATCATCTATTGAATTGAAGCAAAATAACATGGCACATTTAAATCGATGTTTATTATGGAATACATAAAAAACTTAACAATGTCATATTCAAGAATTAAATCCAAGTTTTTTGTTTGGTTTGCATCAAGGCATGGTCATCAATGAACATCAATATGTGACAAAAATGACATGAAGTGTTAGTATGTGAGGTTTGTGGGGAGATTTCACTACAATATTTTGGATAATTAAATATTTATAAAGGCCATTTTACATTTGGAATAAAATATTAAAATACATTATGTCTCAATGTGACATGGATTTTCAATTTATCCCCTCGCATATAATGTAGAATTCTCAACATTTTGAACCAATTCAATTTGTTAATGGTATATTTAAGTTTTTGCCTACTTTTCAAATTAATGATTCCAAAGTTACCATAGATTTAGATGATTTTCCATCTATTGGAATTAGTGGTGTAACAACCTCCTATTCAATTATCACAACTAACTACATGTTTTTATTAGAATGAAATATTTGATTTTGCATTAATGAACTTTTTAAAAGATAATTGGGATTCACCGTTAGAGTATGTTGTTTCATTGTTCAACAATTCTTGTAATACAAATATTACTAAAAAAATTTAAAAATCATATTCAATACTTACAATTTTTTTTGAAAAACAACACAAATGTTCATATCAATGAGATTTTGTTTAATTGTTCACTTTAATTTCCCTTACCATTTTTTTTTCTAAAATCCAAAAATTCAAATGGAACACTTTCGTCTGATTATTGAGCCCAATGTAACACTATATATATATATATATATATATGGCATTTTATGACAACAATATTTTTGAATTATTGGAGGTTTGTTCAAATTTAATTTATTACACAAAAACATATAAATTGATCAACATATTTCCAAATATTAAAAGAACAATATCACAAATTATGAATCACATGAAATATATATATTAAAAAATCATAAAAATCTTTCACAAATGACAACGTTGAATCATCATATGTTTAATGCACTCTAAAACAAATTAAATAACTAATTTTCACACAACTTTTTGCAAAACATGATGTTCAATCAAATAGAATATAACATAATGTTAATATTAAGGAAAATACACATAATTCAATATACATTGACATTTATAATTAAAAAATCCAAGATGTTTTCATAATTCCATGTTTTAGTTGTGAAAGATTATGTTTAAAAAAAAACTTAAATGTTTTTCAAATCAATTGTCAAGATAACCTTTGATGTACATTGAAATTCAAATAAAACCTAGTTCAATATCATACATATGGACAAGTTGTTTACAGACTATTAATGAAAATTAATCACCCTTATATCAAGTACTAAATCATTTTTTTAGCAACAAAATCATTTCATAAGTCCAAAAATTAACACAATTAAAAAAATGTTTTGTTTCACCATGTTTTGTTTTTGTTCAAATTTATAAACTCTAAAGGTATGGGCAATATAATATGCATGATACTATTATTAATATCTATGTAAATGTGAGTCAAATTTAATCAATACTACCATGTTTACCATATGATGGTGCAATAATAGGTGTGTTTTTTAAATGACATCTTGAATACAAATCATTTTATATGTTAGGAAATGTTCATCCAAATATGGTGATGGTCGCTTTACGAAATTTAATTGAATCACCATTATACAAAAATTTGAATGTTTTCATCCATCATCAATGGGTAAGTTTGTTTGTTTTGCATATGAATTTAAAATTTAAAATTTATACTTATAATAATGCATCATTTGATAACTCTAATTTCAATAATGAAAAAATATATTGTACACCAATAGATTCAATGATACATAATTTTTTAAATGCTCCAAAAATAATGGATTGTGAAAATACTATATATTCTATTACCCAAAGTCAAAACTTTCACCCTTTAGGTTTATTTAAAAATAAACATTTAGAGGAATTAAATTTTCCAACATTGTTCTATGGGCAACCTCAACAAATTTTTGATTTTTTTTTATATCAAAAAATAACTCAATGAGAATTACTTCATAAATTTGGGGATTTTTCAACAAATATTTCTAACCTTTTTTTTAAAGCTATTAAAGTTTCCATCCAAAAAGTCATAGGTTTTAATTGGGTGTGAATATGAAAAGGAAAACTATGTGATAGAACTTTAAAAGTTTATTAAATATGAGATAAACCGAATTTAGATAATATTTTCAAATCATATTTAGATTATTGTAATTTGGAAAATTTGTGTAATTCACTTTATCGTTTTGGAAGGTTGTGGAAAAAGTTATTTGCAATGATTTAATAATTTGGTCCTCCAATGTATTTTGTTACTTTTACATCTACTAAAAGATTATAAAATCTTCTCATTAAAGATTTACACACATTACATGTTTCAAGCTTAAATATCCTAAATCAAATAGAAGACCTCCAATTTATTCATATAATAGAATTGATACGAATTAACCTTGTCACATGTGTAAGATATTATGATCATAAACATTTTGTTTCCACAAAGTTATTGTAAAAGATCATTATCTTTTTGGGTATATATATATTGTCATTGAATTCCAAAAGCATGGGAACAAACATGACCATGGACTTTTATGGATGAAAAATGCGCCTATGTATGAAGTGCGCACAAATGAATAAATTGAATAGTTTGTAGACATGTATATTTCTTGTGATGTATCATTGTTACCAAACCCATTATAAAATGCACAACATCAACACACATGTACATGTAAAAAAAAAACCATGTTGTTTGTAAATTTCATTATTCACTACCTCCTATGTGTGAAACAAAAATTTTAGAATCTCTTCAAATAAATGGAAATTTTCCATTTTCACAACAATACCTCCATACACAAACAAAAAAAATTTAAAAAAATTTAAAAGATTTAAAAGAAAATGATGATACATATATTTTGAATATCTAATTTTTTTACACCTTAATGAAAATACATATATATTAAGTTTGAAAAGTAAATTAACAAAGCTGCATGTTTTCTTAAAATAAATTCTTAAAAACATAAAAACTAATGCATTTAGTATATATGCTACTCATTTATGATTTGCAAATAAAAATATTCAATTTATCTTGGACCCATATGCACTTCATATATGATAAAAATAGATAAATCAATAAAAAAATGCATCGCAAATAATATATTATAAGGAATCTTATCCATTCCAACCCATGTGTTTGTGACTTTTTTCCAAGTCCACTGTTTTTGCAATTTTAAATATGATTATTTTCTATGGCATTTTGTAAAAATGACCGATAGTTGCATAAACGGTTACAAAGTGATTTGTAATATGCAACTTATATTTACAACTAATGTCGATTTGGATGAAAATGAAAATGAAAAATACATTTATATCATCCATTTTTGGTGGCATCCCAAAATAAATGAAATTGTAGTTTTTTTTGTGATTTGGAAGGCGTTTCAAAGGCCATTGGATACCACATGCCATCTTTTCAACTTGATTTGTAACTATAAATTTTAATTTCAAATGCATGTGTAATCAAATGGGGGAAAAAAAAGAGTTGGCTAATTAAATTGTTAAATTTAGTGGTTTAATTGTTTTCCTTTAATTTTTTTCAATGAATTAATCATTAAATGTGTAATAACGTTTTGTGGGTTTGTGAAAATTTCAAAGGACCCATGGCAATTAATGGTAGAAATAGGACGAAGTAGTAGATATTTGATCATATTATTGATATGTGATAATATTCTTGTATTAATTAATTATTTAAATAATTAGGCTATGTAATTTATTTATTAAATAGGGTTAAAGTTTAGATAATAAATGTAATTAAATAATTAGGTAGGCTATGCAATTAATGTATTATATAGGCAATAACTAGGATAAGTAATAAGTAGCAAATATGTCATATGTATGTGGATTAAGTAATAATTATTCTATCATTTTAATATATGTGATGTTTTGGAATTATTTATTATATTAGGTAGGCAATGTTATTTATTTATTGAATATGCTAGGTAATAGGAGTAATTTATGACCCATTTCATATCATATATTTAATTACATTTTTTTGGTATAGTTATATATATTATAAGCAAAATTGTATAATGTAATTTCTTAAATCAAATAGATGTTTGAGATGTAAAAAAATATAATTTATTTTTACATAAAATTTTATCATAATTTTCAGTACAAATTAAGATATTATATGTGTAAACATAATAAAATTTATAGTTCCATAAAATAATTTAATTATATGGCATTAATAAATATTTAAAAATTAAAATTGATTATCTAGATTAATCTTTTATACCAAAGAAATTTTTTATAATATAATTTTAAAAATTAAATGAAGGTTTAAGATATATAATTTATTTATTTATTTATCAAATTACATTATCCATTTATAAATCATGTGATTGAATTTTTTTTTTCACGAAATGGTCTTTGAAATTGTATTGAATACTCAACTTCAAATATTTTTCTTTTCAAATTGATTTATATTTGAAAAACATAAATCTGTGTTTGTGTACATTATTGGAAAAATTTAAGTTTAAACTTTAATCTTGTCATTTGGACAAAATCGTAATAAGATATCAAAGTTCAAAAATGATATTTTGTGTAATGTTTGAAATCAAACAAGTTAAATAAAATGCGCATTACTTTGTTTCCACAACAAGTGGGGTGGCTTGGTGGTAAAGGAGTTGATCTCCATCCTTGGAGTTAAAAAAACAATCTTCATGAATGGCATGGGTTGTGGTCAATGTTTGAATGTTGATCAAATATTTCCTACCTACCTAACCAACATAGGCTAGGTGCCTTATTTAGCAACTTAAATTAACTTTTAAAGCCTAGGTTATGTAGTGACATGTATCAATGTGGTACATGTTGAATTTAATGAAATTAGCAATAATACAAATATATAATTTTATTATTTTTATTATTTAAATAATAAATATGATAAAATATAAATAATGCGACTACATTTTTGAGTTGTAAAATTAGTTGTAAAATGACGATGCCACGTAAATTAGTTTGTTTGGATGAAAAATTACGATAAGTCACACCTTTATGCAAATGCATTCGTAATTTGGTGCCATGTATTGTCTTTTGAAACTATAATTTTATGCAATTTGTGCAAGCTGACTAGGCATTGTAGCGAGTCACATGTGGTAATTACAACTAAAAATGAATCGTAAATTTAATCGTATATTTGCAAATTCCTTGTAATGATATACATGCAAATACAAAAATTCAAAAGTTAGGTAATGTTTTTATTAATGCATAACAAACAGTTGTTCAACTTGTTGTTTACCTTGTATTTTCTTTACTATTATATTATTCATTTGGAACATTTCAATTCATGAATATTTTTCCCTTTGAAGAATGTGCTTTTGTGTTAAAATCACATCAAGTTACATTAAATGAATTGGAACTAGATTTCACTGATATAATGTGATGATTGATCATAAACAAATATATTAATCATCTTAATCAATATGAATTGTTGTCATTAACAGAATTTACTTCTTACTATAACATTTTAAAAAAAATTCAAAACATCTCTAACCCAAAATTATTAGGTTTGTAAATTATAATAATATAAATATATTGAAAATTGGTCAAAAAAACAAGTTTTATCGTATTCACCATTTCAAAATTTAGAAAATTCACAATTTGGAACTAATGTAATTTGACGTGATGCATATTGTCAACAACATGATGAAATTTCTGAGATTAAATCTATTTTCAACTATCAAACGCCATATCTAAAATACGAAAAAAATGGATGATTCAATAGATTCAAAATCAAAACCATTACGTTCAACTAACATTTCAATTGATGATATATATAATGAAATAAATGATTCACGTCCTATTAATCATGTAACAAACACAATCAATATTGAACATTATGATTTATGATCTAACTTTGTCATTCAATCACGTAATGGATCAAACCAAAAATCACAATTTTTAAAAGATGAAAATTTCACAAAATCATCATATTCCATGATGATGGAAAAATTTGAAGATCATAATTTACTTAGATAATTAAATGAAGAAAAAATATTAATATTTGATGATGTTAGGCATTAAAAAAATTGTACTTTGATACATCGATGTGTTTATTTTTTATAGGGGCACTAAAACTAATAAAACTTTTACATTAAGACTCATAATTCAAAGATTATTACAATTATACAATAGATACATATTTTTTAATTTAACAAAAACCTGGGCTTTACTTATGGCATCAACAAGCAAAAATGTTTTCAATATTGATAGTTTAATAATACATTCAACATTGAACATACCTGTCCAATGATCCTTATTTAGTTTACCAAATTTATCACCATATTCATTAAACAGGTTTACATATCGATATGTATAATTACAACTTGTTATGATAGATAAAATATCACTTGTTGATGTTAAAATGTTTAATGTTATAGATAATAAATTAAGGTCCACAAAACACATTCAAAACAAATTCTTTGGTGATGTTGATGTTATCATGACAAGTGATTTATATCAAACACCTCATATGAAAGATAATTGGATCTTTCAAAATATCAAATGTTAATGCATTACCACCAAATTTTTGGCAAACATATGTTTAATGTTATGAACTAAATAAAGTTATGCAACAATTTAATATGGTATTTATACAAACTTTGAACAAATTTCGTACTCCAACAAAAAATACAAAGGATATTGAATTTGTAAATTCTATTTGTGATTGATAATTATTATTTTGTATTTATTTTATACAAAAAAAATTGTGCAAAAACATAATGAAAATGTGTTCACTAACACATTAGGTCTCACATTTATTTTCAAAGCAATGGCCATCAATCATCAATCATGCCCACTATCTTACAAACTCTCAAATGATTTAAGTAAAACTATGGGTTTGCATTCTACAATTAACATAAAAAATAATATGTTGGTTAAATTATGTGTTAGTAACTATGTAACATTTGATGGTTTTGTGAATGGGATTGATGGCATTTTAAAACATCAACAACATATTATGAAAAAATCATTATATGGATAATGTTTTGGAGCTTTAAAATTGGAACATTAATAATATATATATATATAGTTATTATAACGACAACAACATTGAATCAAAATGGACACCAACTAAACCTATCATCAAAGATATAAGAGTTGGTAAATCCCAATCATTTATCATAACAAGGATTCAATTTCCAATTCAACTTGCAATAGTAAGAACCATTCATTGTTTTTAGAGATTATCACTAGATGAATTGGTTTTTGGTCCCACTAATGTTTTAAAAATAGGTTAACATATACGACATTATTCTACATTCGAACAAAAGAAAAACTATTTTTGTTAGCTCCTTTTCAACATGAATTTTTTTATGTGGATCCAAGAATACATGTAAAATGAATAGGTTGAAAACAATTGTGACTTGGATACCATTAATTCTTCAATTAAAAAACTTATATAATTCTCATGTAATTATACAAGCCTTGAATACAATTTCTTTATGCCAACATTATGAAAGTATCAATCATGATCATAATTTTCAAATGTTTCATATCTTATGTCTTATACAAATGAAAATACACCATCCATTGATAGATGTGCACAAATTTATAAATTCATTGAAATATTCATATATTTCAATCCATGATGGCCACGGATTAATGATGATGTATGACATACACATCGATTTCAATTCTTTCAATGCAATAATTAGTGATGGTTCAGAATATATAGTAGCAATTTTTAATATTAATACATGAAAAGTAATACATATTGTATGTGCATATATAGTTCATTCATGTTCAATTTCCACATTCATTTTCAAACTATAATTCAATAATCTCCCGAACATTGTCCAATCGTCACTATGGGAGATTTTAATGTTGACATTTTAAAAGACAATAACCAACCAAAAAATAAACAAAAAATATATATTTCATGGATAAATTTTGATTACAATCGCAATTTAGTGAAAGCACCACAAAAGCTAGATCTCAATTAGACCATATATGGGCAAACGTCCCTGGAAATGAATGTAAATTTGGTGTAACAAAAGCATATTGGTTAGATTTTCACAAATCAATTTATATTGCATTCAAATTACCAAACACACTTCCAATGTATAAGAAAAAACCATTAATGTTTCCAGTTATTTAAAATGTAACATTTGTGAAAATACGCATGTAAATGTTGCATTTTCCACCTAATTAATTACTCTCAAAATGTTGGCACCTTGTGGCTTGAATTTTCATTTTTACATTTTTTTTCATGGACCATGTGCAAAAAAAAATTCATAAATATCAATAAAAAAAACAGAAAAAATTTTGAACAATTTTTTTATTCACATGTATACCCATCAAATATCATAACAAAACACCTTTCATGGAAAACTTAAACCCGAATTAAGACAAAAATAAATATAAGAGTTGCCAAATTCTCAAACTTGAAAATGAAAATGAGACTAAAAATAAAAATCCTTCGATGTAAATTATATCCATTCAATATAGATGTTTATTTTAAACATTGAAATACCTCATGCACATTGCTGAAAATTGTTTGCATTATTCAAGTTTTTAAAAATTGGATTAAAATAAAATAAAATTTATATTCATTATTATGGTTAAAAAAAAGACAATGCAACTATGGTTTCAATTTCTAAATATCTACAATGAATTTTAAGATGGTTAGAAAACTTTATTTTTTAGTACAAATGTGAAAAAAAAAATTATGATCTTTCATAAAGCCAAAAAGCTTTCATCCAATATAACTTGAGTTCATAATAGAACATTAAATGTAGTACCTTATTTTTAGGACATAGCCTCTTGTGTCAAAGCCGCTTGTTTTTTTCTTTTCTTCTCCAAGTGTTCCCAAATGCATTCCCCAAGATGTTTCCAATAGCACTTGGGTTTTATCACATATGGTTTGCTCAAAGTTCAAGTCATGTATATAAACTGAAAGGATGAAAACTATGGGAACACATTTGTTTCTATTTTGCGACTGGGGTCCAAACATGTGTTTCCATTGGGGGCATGCCCAATGTTCCAAAAAAATTGCTGATGGGCCAATCAATATGACTCCTTTTTAAAAAAAAAGAAAAAGTTGTGAGCTCACCCATGATCTAATTAATACAAATCACACTATGGTACTAACCAATTCTCCTCTCCCATTTGTTAGATGAGGTGCATCCCAGGTTTTTTTTTGGTTTTGCAACGAGGCAATTTGGTTGGCCCATCATTGAAAAAAAAGAAAAAAAAAACTATGTAGGGTCCTTGAAATAGAAGATTCTATTTTGAAGTATAGAGTTCCTTCCCTTTGGCTCACCCATATAGGTGAAAGGAGGACAACCTTTGTCAAAGCATAGGGGATAGAAGTGAGGTGCTATGGAGAATATGTTGGGGAACAAATTGGGAATTCATTGGGAACTTGAAAGGAACATAGTGAGAACAAATTGGGAACTCATTGGGAACTTGAAAGGAACATAGTGAGAACAAATTGGGAACTTGAAAGGAGCATAGTGAGAACAAATTGGGAACCAGGGACAAATGAAAAAAAATCTTTCATCCCCCCATACTTAAAAGGGAAAAAAGCAAGGCACCTTAAGTGTATGCTTGGGCCTTTTCATTGGCTGCATGAAATTTCTCTTCCCAAAAGAGTTTGTCACCATAGCCCTTCTTAAGAACACCCTATGTATTGAATGGCAGTATAAATTTAATTGTGTTTGGTGACCCTTTTGCATCTGCACATACCTCTCTTGCTGATTGTGCTTATGAACAAGCTCATGCACTAGATACGGCCTGAACCTCTGACTTCAAAGTAGACATTCTTAGCATGAATTAAAACTTGATATTACAATATTCTACCATAAAAGTTCTCTTAGTTCGAAAGGTTATCAACTATCTATATGTTTACAATAATTAGAGAAAATTCTAAATAAATAAATAAATAATGAACAGTTGAAAAGGCCTCATCGAATGAATGAGATTTCTTGAAGATGATTATGTAATTTTTAGAGGATGATATTATATTTTGAGTAATTCTTGTTCCTGAAAATTAATTGGAAATTTTAGATAGTTTTTTCACAATTGGGCTCTATATCAGGGTTGAGTGCACACTTGGAGCAGTTACATAGTCCTTATGTTCACACTTGGGCCAGCAGCACAGGCCACACTTGTAGTTCATTTACAGAACATGATTTGATTATCAATGATCTGACGGATTTACAAGTGCTGGAATGCAAAACACAGGCAACATCTTTCTTGCTTTGCACTCCCCAAAAGTGAAAATAATTGTGATACTACAATATTTTTCAATAACATTACTCTACTTTCAGAAGAGTCATAATATGAGTACCAGAGAAATAAACTAGAAACTATACTAAATCAATGAATTAACCACTTCAACAAATCTATTATTTAATAAGTTGATATGTGGCTCTAGTTATTCTACAAGTCCAAAATGTTTGTATATGTCATCCTATTTTCACTTCTTCAACCACATGGTGAATAGCCTTGGCAAATTTTTTGATTTTGTCAATTTTGATTTTCTACCTCATTCAAACCATTAGGTCATGGAATCCCCCTTTCTACCAAGTATGTTGCAACCTACCAAGTACATTGACCAACCAAAATCAAAACATTTTTAGGCAAATTGGTCAATGACAAAGGAACTACTAGGATAAACTTGCACACAATACATTGTATGCACTTTGAACAAAATACAAAGTCATTACTAGACACACTCCACCACTGGCAATAAAATTTGTATGTACAAGTGTAATGCCCTTTAGACAAGGTTCCAAAATGAAAGCCCCCCCCCTCTCTCTCTCTCTCTCCCCCCTCTTTTTTTTTCCTTTTACATTTCCATATCATTACCAATTATTCATCATTATTTATGTCAAATCTCAAAATTTTACCTTTTCATGTCCATTGATGTGTATGCCAAAGGGGTTAAATAGATAGGCTTGAAAGTGATAATCTATTAAACTATTTAAATGCCAAATGGGTTAAAAAGATTGGCTTGAAAGTGATAATTTATTAAACTATTTTAACAACATGGACATGAAAAGGCACATGTTAATTTATGTTTTCATATTCATTCAAGTTGGGCAACTAGGCTTGAACCTTTGAAGAGGGAGGTAGGTGCAAAGAGCAGAAACAGACAAACATCATTTGTTTTATTATATACAGGTATCAAAAGGTATTTGTTCCTTGTTCACATGGTAAAGGTAGTTTCATGAAATAAAATGACACGTCCTGGACAAATGAAAAACCAGGGAGGGTCCCTATTCCACCCACAAAGAGCAAAAACCAGTTTCCACAACTCACCCATTAGCATTCATGGCTCCACAATATAATAATTGACGTCATTTATAATTTTTAAAAATCACAATTAACATATTATTGGCACATGAGTTTTTAATATGGGCAAGGCTGAAACATGTGGGCACAACAACCATGATCACATTTGTACTGAAATAGGTACTGGTGCAAGACTAGTGCTGCCTTTCAATTTCAATTCCAAGAATGAAAAATGCAGCCACAAAACTCTCAAAAATATTATTATTTGTTTGTTTATTTACCATGTTAGTATTTGAAGGTTTGAGCCAGTTTTGGGTGGGTGTTTACATAGGCCTTCACACACAATTAAAGTTATCCATAAAGTAAGGAAAAGACAGCACTAGAACCCTGAGTTTGGTCATAAACGGGGTGCTATTCAAAAACAAACCTGAAGAAAAGAACATTAGCATTCAAAGAGGGTGAAATTCAACACTAAATGCTGAGTTTGAGCATTTCATAATGAGATTTAATAAAATTTCCTTACTTAAGGGATACCACTGAAAGAGGGGGTGGGGCGGGCGGGGAAGAGGGGGGGTGGGTGTGAAAGGAGGCCCAAAGACACGGTGAATTTACTAATTTGTTGTTAATCATATTAAAATTTGAAGTTTTGAGTCAGTGTCGAGTGGATGTAAGAGCATCTCCACCGCGAAACTGTAAACAACTCCTTTATGTTAAAATAGAATAGTGTTTAATGATCACTGTCCCCACCCACAAACGTCATAGACGTCCATTTAAACACTCAAAGACCATTTATGTCTTTACATCTGGACCAGTAATAGTCACTGTCCAAATACATAGTAGAAAAAAGATTGTGAAGGGGTTAAAATGACCACTGCAACATGGCCATCAATATAGGACCGCAGCAGGATTCACGCTATCCTGTTGCAAGATTTAATGAAAAGGGGTGTTTGCAGGCGTGCGGTGGAGATGCTCTAATATGTTATCTAATGCCTTCATAGCAAGGCATCACTGGGCATAAAGATTGAGGCGCACTAGTACTATGGGGCCTCCCACAAGTAGGGTGGGAATCTAGGTCGGCTTTACACTAGGAGGCAGGGCTGAAAAAACTTGTGGCCAACTTTGAGCATTTTTGGCTTGTTGTTTGGCCCCAAGTTACTAATAAATGCTAGAGAATTGACGTCAGGATATAAATAAATGCTGGAACATTGGCCCCAAGGGTTGCAAATTGGCTTCCAAAATTTGATGGTATCCTTTTTTTCAGCCTTGGGGCCAATACAAGGCCATAAAGTTCAGCATTTATTAGTAACTTGGGGTGGATTGAAAAGATTATTTCTATTTCAGCCTTGACTCCTAGTGTAAAGCTCTTAGGGCTTGATTTGAGTTGAACATTAGCCTCGACTCCTAGTGTAAAGTGGGCCTTAGTAAATGCAATTTCCAACCACACACCGGTGGAAGGGTGGACCATATTGGGCCATCCACGTAGGGTGTTACACGCAGTGGAATGCCTGACCAAGAGGTCGTTACAAAAGCACTAGTACCATTTACCCCTACAATTGTAGGAAAAGACCGTAGCAATATTTGTAGGCAAAAAAACTGGCATCTTAAATTAGACTTGCTTAATTGGAATCTCACAAGTGCCAATCACATTTTTTCTTTTCTGCGAAATTTCACATTGTTGTGAAACTTTTGGAAATAATCTATTGCAAATTCAATGATTTTTTTGGAGAAAAATCAGCAAAAATTGAAATAAAAGTCTTGTAAAATCACCAAAGTTCTATACATTTGGGGGGGAACCTTTGTGCTAACAAAAAAAAGGTGCCCAATCACTGAGCCATCACCGGGGGCATATATATATATAAATTCCTTGAATACTCAAGCTTGATGTATTGCATCAGTTTTTTGAAGGTGAGGAAATTTCAAACAAAACTTGATAAACCCACTCTAACATGGTTCCCAATAAATTATTATTTTGGTGATTTTGAGAAATATGCAGTTATTATCATGTCCATCCAGAGATGGTTTTTAAAAATCTTTTTCTAAATTATTTTTTGATATAAAAAATTTGGCAATTTTTCCGCAAGTTTTAGAAAAAAACTAGTCAAATTCACAGTAGAAGAAAAGTTAAAAACACATTATTCATCCACAAATTTCCCAAATTTTTTTTGTTGAAAATAAAAATAAAAATCACTGATCCAAAGACACACACTGAGACAAGTAAAATATAGAAATCACTAGGGATGATAGCACTTTGAATTAAAGCATTATTTACCAGCTTCCCCTATCTTGTCTCCCTCCCAACTAAAAGAAAATTTTAAAAATGATGTAAATTCAACAAACCACATTAGGCCTCAATACTCAATATACATACAACAAATAAAATGTACATACACACACATACATACATACATACATACATAGTATGTAATAAGTATGTATACATATTACATACATGCAAAGCAAATACAAGCACGGAAGAAGTGAAAAAGGGCAGTAAAATAATAATAAAATTACCTATGTCCTATCCCAATAATTAAACCTGAGTGGTGGGTGAATTTAACCACAGAAAGTAACAAATCAGACTTGAGAATAGGAGGTGGGTCCCTGAAGAGTAGAGTAAAAAATTAGAAAAAGTGGCACCCCGTGGGGAACTCAATTGGGAGCGTGAACATAGCAAGGGGACCTCGTGCCCTCTCCTGCCCACCACACCTACTCCTCTGCTGACCACAGCCTCAGCACACGCACCAAAATTTCCGCCCCCCCCCCCCACCACAAAAGAAGAAGAAAATCAAATAAAGGAAATAAGAAAATCAAATAAAGAAAATAAAGAAAACAAAATAAAGAAAATAAAGAAAATAAAATAAAGAAAAGTAAAGAAAAAAAGAGTGCCCAAAACCTAAAAAACTACTAATTTGGATTAAATCCTAAACCTGATGATCAAGGTTAATCTTGTTGAAATGCAAATCCATTTTAATTCAATTGAATCCTAAATCACAACTTACAAGCCCAATTTTGCCTATTAATTATCTTTTAAAAAATTCACCATTTATTTTATTCAAACTAATTTCTAATTCCTCAAAGTCCTAATTTCTAAGTGACTAGTACATTGTGTGTGGAGATGAATCATATGATACCTACCTATGCAAAGCCAAAAACTTAAATCAAAATTTAATAACATTTACACTAATTATTAAAGATGTTATAAATTCTTCATTGTGTAAAAATCTTAACTATTATTGTACTCAAGGGTTTTTTTTAAAAATTAAATTAAATTGTGGTATGGAAAGTTTGTCTATTTCTTACCCGGAAATAGTCAAAATAAGTCGAATTTACACTAGAAAAACAAAAATTCTTCCCAATCTTTTTGTCCAATAAGTGACAAAATTTGGAGAAAGGAAATCACTACTTATTGTACCATGGATCTTTTATTGGATTTTTGTGAGGGATTCTTATTGTACCAAACCAATTGTAGGTGTAACATATATATATATATAATGGGAAAAGTTTACTAAATGTTTAATGAAAAGTTCAAAATGATTAAATATTGTACATTGAACAACTACAAATGTATAAATAATTTTTTTGGATCGCGATTAATTAATTAATCAATCAATCAATCAACTGATTTAATAATTCATGGGTTGGCATTAATAACAATAAAATGTATTCTACTTCTTTTTGCCTTTAGGACAAATTCTGTTGCCATCCAAAAGGACATTTTACTGACCTCGAAGTCTCGTAAAAAACATCATTTCCCACTGGGAATACAATTAAAGGAAGTTTCGCCAAAAGGAAATTTGTTTAAAATTGCGAAAAATAGGTTTTTTTTTTGGGTAGTTTTTAGTCGCCAAATTTCGCATTGAAAAAAAATTCAAGGATCACCAGATTCCATATTAAAATTAGAGTACTACCTAGTTAGGGGAAAGCTATATAACAATGATCAAATCTTTTTGACTTTCATTTTCCTGTTAGCCAAAATTTGGCTAAATCATCTAATGGATGATTGCCATATCAGCGACACCACCAAATTAAAAAATTAAATAAATCCTGGATTAAACATAATCAACCGTCCCCGATGGGAGTAAAATTATTCAAAATTAAACCCAATCGATTAAGTGAAAGTGTTTGTTTGTTTTGTTTGTTTATCACATTTTTAATTTCTCTCAAACCGTGGTACCCGCCCCTTGTTGCACACTTGGTATTGTTGGAAAGCACTTGATGAGTAGTATGGTGTGCAATGAGGTGGTTTCATAATATTTAGGCTAACAATGGAAGAGTTATTGAATATCGAACAATTTTTTCATTGAAAATTCAATAAAATCAATATTATTATTATTTTTAGGGAATTTGGGGGCACATTCTTGGGATCGAAGAAAGCCCTCCAAAAAAAAAAGTAAGAATTTTTTTTGAAGGAGGTTTTGGAAGTATTCAATCTAAGCAACCTTTATTTTACTAGAAAAGTTTCACCACAAAATAATAATAATAATAATAATAAATTGAAGATGAAGTGATTTTGAAAGGTTTTAATGGTCAGAAGTCAGAAAAAGAAAACAAGGGCAAAATTCATCAGATTTCTACATTTGATTTTTTTTCAGTATGTAGCCAAAAATATACAAGGTTGACTAAAGATTTGTTCCTTCATATCTGGTTAATAGCCAGATTTGGCTACACTTCCAAGGATGGATCACCATTTGTGATTTCTACATCTTTATATGGATGATCGCCATTTAAGCTAAATTTAGCTTGAAAATTTATAAAAACACTGTGGTTGCATAAAAGGAACTCTAGAGTTGAATGCAGCTTTCGAAACCCAACTTCAAAATTGTCAATGCAATTCGCTTATAAATATATAGCGGGTGTAGTGCGTTATTGCAACTGTTATGGGATAGAATTGCCGCAGGGAATGGAATCCTCTCTCTCTTGTTGTTGTTGTTGTTATTATGATTCTTCTTGCGCTGCAGCGACCTTTGGTGATCGCTCGCTGATGCACTGAAGTGTCTGTTTGTTGCTGCCAGAGAATTCTTGTACCTAGCGAGCAGTAGAGCCCATAATCTTTGAAGAATAGAATTTGTTGTTGCTGTTGTTGTTGTCGTCTGTTTATTGCATTTTGTGGAGTGATTTTGTTGTGAGGTTTGTTTGTTGCATTTTCGAAAATGGAGGTGGAGAAGAGGTTTGGAGACTTGGAGATGATGGAGTCTCAACAACATCAGCAGCATGAGGCGGTGGTGGGGAGTTCGAATGAGGCGAACATGCCAGGAGGTGTGGGGCCGCGGGATGCAGATGAGAAGCGGTTGAATGAGCTGGGGTACAAGCAAGAATACCGGCGCTTGATGACACCGTTCCAGCAATGGGCCTACACTTTCTCTTACACTGCGCCCTTGGGATTCATAACGGGCTACTACGGATTCATGTACTCTTATGGTGGACCTGTGACCATCATTTGGGGCTACTTGGCCACCACTTTCGGCACTCTTTGCATGGCATTCGGCATGTCTGAGGTAGTACACAACAAAAGAAATAAATCTCAATTTAGTTTTTTTTTTCCCCCCTTTTTCCTTCTTATTGTTGTTAGCATTCTTGGGAATGGGGGAATGGGTCTTTGTTGGATTTGGTCACAGAGCACATGCACCCATTGTCTCAAAAGCACTGGTTGCAATTGGGTCATCGCTGAATTCATGAGAATCTCTGGAGTTTTCTCTCTATAGTCTCTGTAACTTGTTTTGGCAAGTTTTCAGATCAGGTCCAAGCTCACAACAACAATTTGACTCTGTTGGGTCTGGAGCAAAATGGCATGATCAGGATCTGATTGTGGTTGATCTCATAGACTTGTGGATTGACCTTCAGTTTTCAATATTTGTTCTTATAGATCATTTCGGCATTTCCGACTTTGGGGAGTGTGTACTACTGGGTAGCACAACTGGTACCCAAGAAGCACGTAGCGTGGCTGTCGTGGTTTGTGGGATGGGTCTACCTCTTCGGCTCTTTTTGCGGGACTGCACTCAACGAGTATTTGCTTGCACAGTTGCTGGCTACCTGCATCCTCTTGGGCACCGGTGGAGCTCAAGGAAATGGTTACACTCTTACAGCAGCACAGGTATGTCCAGTACTACCGCTCATGCCCATGACCATGTCATTCGCCTCATTCCCAACCTTGAGCATTCGCCTGTGCATTGCGCTTGCTAACATAGATCATGATGTGGGTGCCTATTCATTTCTTTGCTGCAGATTTGTGGGGTGACAGCTGCACTTTTCATTCTCCATTTCTTCGTCTCCATCGTCAACACGCCATGGCTGGGTCTTCTGAGCACGATCGGGGCGTGGTTCCAGATCCTCTCCATAGTGGTGATTTGCATCACATTGTTAGCCATAAGCCCCAAGTACCAGAGCGCCAAGTTTGTTTTCACGCACTTTGTAAAGGCACCCGGGAATGGGATTGGCAGTGGGCTCCTGGTCGTGCTCTTGGGACTTCCTTATGCCCAATCCATTCTCACAGGCTTCGAGGTTGGATCCCATGTGGTTGAGGAGGTCAAGACAGCTGCCATGGCTGGCCCTCGAGCCATGATCCGCAGTGTGTATGTCACTGCGAGTACTGAATTCGTGCTTCTTCTGGTCCTCACTTTCTGCATCCAAAATCCTGACAATGTGCTTGGCGATAACACTATGACAGGTACTGCACATGCTTGTTCTTTTTACTGGATCAAAACTCACAAAATCTTGGAACTGCTGAAGTTGTTGCCCTGATTCCAAGAGACTACCTATCTATGGACTGTTGTGAAGAATCAGGGGTGTCAGAGTCCAGAAGTATGTCCGTCAGTCTTCATCAGTGTCAGTGGTCATGTGTGTTCAATGATGTTTGATGATGATGCTCAAGATGCTTTTGCTCGGGGAGATCATGTGCAGGAGGTGGAGATGCTTCAGCAGGGAGTCAGATATTCTATGATGCATTTCATGCTAAATTTGGTCATGGCAGTGGAGGCGCAATTACATTCACCACATTTGCTTGCATCTCTCTTTTCTTTGGCAACATCACCAATGTCACTCTCACAGCTCGCATGGTACTTCTTACTGTCTCTTTAAGCCCCTCACCCCACCATATTCCTTCTTTGAGAAACCACAACAAACCTGAAGAAAAATCAATGAGGGAAAAATGGCAACATGTTGCAGGAAGTCAGCAATTTGGGTTTGTGTGGTTGCTTGGTTTGCACTTTCTGTTTATGTGGATCTGGTGATTGCTTCTGTTTTCTTACATGGAATTGACACCAGATTGTGTACAAATGTTTGGCATATGCAGGCATATGCCATGGCAAGAGATTGTGCACTGCCATTTCATTACTGGTTGGTGACATTGACAAAGAAAGAGCGAATCCCAATCAATGCCACCATTGTTACAGTGATTGGCTCCTTCATCTGCACTCTACCATCCCTCGGTAGCAGTGTTGCCTTCACTGCCATCACTGCCATGTCTACCATCACTGCCTATGGACCTTACTTTGTTATACTTGCTTGCCGCCATATCTTTGACAACCGGTTTAAACCAGGACCTTTTTCTCTTGGCAAGTGGGGCATTTGGATCGGGGGTTGGGGTGCTCTTTGGGGTGCGGTTATGTCCATTCTGTTTTGCATTCCTCCTGAATATCCTGTTACAGGCAGCACCTTCAACTATGCAAGTGTCAGTATGTCAGGTGCCATTCTTGCGGGCGTTATCTACTGGTTTACTGTAGCTCGCCATAACTACAAAGGACCCAAACGCACCATTGAATTAGCCACAGATAGTGATGATGATGTAGTAAAGCCCAATGGTGATTTTGGGGTACACGCCTTGACAGCTTCAAAACTTTCAGAAGTTGATGGCAACCATGTAGATCCGAAGGGAAGTAATGGGACAAATGCTAACAGCAATGATGCAAACTTTGTGAAGAAACCCAGGAACAATTTTGAGGTACCCACATCAGAATTTCCACCACATGGAGACAAACACAAGAACCATTTGGATCTTAATGGAGATGAAAAGGTTTAAGTGATTTGTCAGGATTGGGTTAATCTAATCTTGAGCTTTCTCTGAGCTTTGCAAACTTAGGCATGTATTTTTATTCCAGTGCAGTCACCCATGAAACTTGAAACACCCAAATATCAAACCCTCAATGCAAAGTGCCTCAAGTTAGAAAACATAAAATCCTGGATTTGTGCAGAAACACACATCACGACTGTAAGCCTTTCACAAAGCAAGGAATAAAGCTAACAACTTTTACAACACCCATCTTGTCATAGAACAAAGATCATGAACAAGATGTCAAAATCTTGTACAACAGATTGATCAAGCAGGAGAAGAAAGGCAAACCTATACCTCTACATTTGGCATATACACATGTCTACAATTGTCTTGAGTTAGGAGAGTTTTCCAAATTCTCCATTTTCCTTGGTGAAATCAAAATACATATGTTTTGATGAAGTACTTAAGGAGAATATCTTGTCAAATATGTATTCTTATATTATGATGTAAATATATATTTTATAAATTAATAAAAAAATTGCTCTCATGAAATCTCCAGTTAGAATCCCAAAACTTCTATTTTTGTTTTTCTTTTTCTTTTCAAACTTGAATAGAGAGCTTCTACATTTTAGACTTGCATTTATGTTTTGTGAAATTTATGTATGTGTTTTGTTTTAAAATTTTGATTCATACATAAATTTTTTAAAAAAAATTGTTGTAGTAAGTACCTGTCGTATAAATTAAAACCTTTTATGGAAGAAAAAAATACAAAGAACTTTCATGGGAAACCACAAAAAAATCTCATTAACACCTACCCAGTGGTAGATTTTTTTTAACCCTTTTTTACTACACTCCCCAATTGGAAAATATTTTATATTCACCTAACACCTAGCTAATATACATTTGAAGTTTACCATTACCCAATGAAGGGAACTGTTCTCAGGCAGGTAAAAATAAGGCATATATTTAAAAATCATTTGTATAAGATATATCCATTTCCATCTATTGCAATGCATGTGATTATGATGGATTTGTTTAAATTTTAGTGAGATGCTATTGATGTATTTTCTTTTTGACATTTTAATTATGTTCATCCCATTATTACTTTGAACAAATTCTTACTACTGTAGTAAGTAGGCTTAGCTCTAAATAATTTATGACGAAAAACATTCTTGACTTTTGAAGAAAAAAATTTAAGGTTATTCATGTGTACTTAACAAGTAAAATTGTTTTACTAATTATTATTTTAGTGTATCAGCCATAATCTTAGGAAAAGTAAATATTCAATATTTAACATTAAAGTCTTGAACCTGCCTACCTACTATGGTATGTGCTTTTGAAAACCCTTTAGATTTTTCTACCATTTGTGATCATAAGAATGCTTTCCTTGACTTTGTAAGGCTATTGATTTGTTCCATTCCATTTTTGTTAGTTTGAATTGATAGCATGTTTGAAATTTCACATATACATGTTTGCAATATCAATTGCACAAAAAACTCATTTTTCTCGACTTTCAAGTGTGCCACACTTTTGTAAATATTTTTATTTACCTTATATTTCCTCATGTTACACCGTATGTGTTGGGTAAATGATGAAATGTTTACCCTTACTTTTACCCGTGAACAAGGTAAATGTTAGTCACTTACCCTTATCCTTAACTTCATCAATTATTTTGCATAACCTAAGTAGCATTCCCCTTGCCTGGTTTGTGAAAGCCTATATATGCTGTTACCTAGCTGATACATTTTTCAAAGTTTTAATTTTAACCTAACCTAAATGATGTATTTAAGTTGATATGCCTGCCCAACACAAGTTGTGAGTTGTGACCCATTTTGATCCCATAATACTAATGAGAAATTGGTATCAAACATTGGCATCATACCATAGTTACCCTGGCAGCTTTGACACATGTTTGTTGAATACCTAATTAATTTTGAAATTTTCATTTTGACAAATAGCGTATTCTTTGAAGATTCAATATTTCCCTTCACAAAAAAATATTTTTAACACTTCTGAAAATAAAATAATTATTGTCAAAGCTACCAAGGTAGAAGGAGCTCAGCAATTTTTTTGTGGTGAATTTTCACCATTTGTTGAATTTTTTTCAAAACATAATATTATGTTGAATATTTCCCTTTTTTTAATCCAAAAATTGATAAAATTTTCTTTAAAATCACCATGTTTCTACACATTGTTCAAGCAAGTAGCTAGTAGCTAGGATATGAAATGGTTTGAATAAATTTCTATTTTCATAGCTAGGCTATAGCCAAACATGGCTAAATCTCCTTCTGTGGCAACGTCAAAAAAACAAGGGTTGTGTCACACTCTGGCCATGCCATTTACATTAAAACCTATCTTAAGGCCAAAGAAGAATTATGGAAACTCAAAAAATATTTCACCACAAAAAAATATAATCTTCAAAAAAATCCTCCAAAAAAAACCAAAATCCTTCAAGATATTATAACTCTATAACTAGTCTCAAGTTTCAACACAAGCCAAAATATCATCTTTCAAAAAATCCCCATATCAAAATAGACCTATTACCAGGGGGGCAAAATCCCTTAAGCTATTATACTCTATAATGAATCTAAACACAATATCCTTGCCTTGGAGGGCAAGGCCAATAAATAACTAGTGAATAACAAGATAGACAAGTTGAAAATTAGATGCAAGGAAGAAGAACACCAAATATGACAATTGGACATGTCAACCAAGCCCTTTTGTTTACATAAATGAAATGAGGTTTTAGGCCTAATTCCAAAACCAATGGCATTTTTGGAACAAACTTATGGTCTAGTGATGAAATTGTCTTATGAGTTTTGGATTCTTAGCAAATGCAAGATAGCAAGAAAAGCTTTTATTTTTGTTAGTAACAACTTAGTGATACCCAACTTGATTTTTTAATGACAAAATCTTACATGCAAAATTCACATAGGATTAAGTCACTAGAAAGAAAGAAAAATTTCCTATTACAAAAATATATGAGCCTTTAAAAATCAAACACCTTTAAATTGTCTACCATACCCTAAGGTCAATTTCATCATTAAATAATCCTCAAAATAGGGAAATGAAATTTTGTGAGAATATGAAGTTGACATGTTGAAAATCATCATAAGTATCATAGGCTATACTCTAAATAATTTCACTACTTATATCACAATATTACAATAGATGATGGAAATAATAATAATTTCAAGATTACAAAACGAATTCAATTTTTGAAAAAAGAAAAGTATTTATTTTGTCAATGTGGAAACTAACCCTAGGTTATGGTATGTCCCTTCTTGCCACCCTCAGCTGGTTTTAATCCAATGTCAAGTTAATGAAAGTTTATTAAAAATATAGATTCAAGATTGAATAAGAAAGAAATCAAGAGGGGAAACAATTGCATGTTCTTTAACTAATATGCATAGAAATTGCCAAGAATGGGGATGATGGTAGTTTTAGCTATGTTCATGGTCCTACTTTTTGAAGAGTTGGAGAAATTTGTGATGTACATTATGAGAAAGGAATGTATCATATAGGTACATGATTTTAACAAATGCATGAAATAGAAAAGCATTGTATGTTCTTTAAAAGAAGTATGAATTTATTTTTCAAGACTTCAAATGCATTTCAATCTTCACCTTTGTCTTTTGTAAAAAATGATTCAAAGCATTCTCAATTTCAAAATTTCAAAATGAATGCTTCCAAGGTGTGCTTTAATGATAGGTAGGCAGAATCCCAAAATGGGGTCATCTCTATCCTCTTGCATTTGTATTCACGGTTTGCACTTGGCACCTATTGCACCTAAGTTGAGTTTTGAATTTGCTTAGAAAGCATGTACCACTAAACATGTTACAATGAACAAGCAAAAAATTATGTTTAAGTGCCCTAAGGATAACCAATTATGAATTTCAAACTAATCTAGCAATTAATTGATACAAAGTCAAAACTTGTTAAAGTGTACCAATATTTTGTTGCATTATGACCTTTTCTCTAAGACAAATGAAAAATATTTCAAATGAGGTACTAGGGTAGAACTATTCATCATCGATCACTACTCTATGATTGAACATTTCTTTAAATTTTTGTCATCTATGCTTCATTTTGACTGATTTAAAATGTTACGAAAGTGCTACCTCAAGCTCTAGAAATCATTTTTGAAGTGCAAAGGAAAATGAGTAATGAAAAAATAGCAAGAAGAAAAATAAGCTTTTCAATTTACAAAACGCGTTATTTTTCTTATTTCTTCTCTTTGGACCCCTCCTACTTTCAAAGCTTCTAACTTTCTCATTTCTTGTTCATTTTAAACGATTTAATATAGGAGCATCATCTTCAGTCCTACAAATTATCTTTGAATTGTGATAGCAACAGAACAACATACAAAGAAATTTTGAGGTGTTCGGAAACCAGCTTTGTAGTGTTCTGTGGTTTTTTTTTTAGTTCTTGACCCTCTCTATTTGGGGGGGGGGGGGGGGGGGGGGCCCCCCCCGATTCTTTTTTTCTTTTTTTTTTTTTAATAAAATAACCATTTT
>Ga0116229_10003375_pt1 | contig 26170 bp, 25 predicted proteins | sample S1TSphgellanicum_3_FD_87313 | JGI IMG/M metagenome (GOLD analysis project Ga0116229, IMG submission 87313) | Host-associated microbial communities from peat moss isolated from Minnesota, USA - S1T2_Fc - Sphagnum magellanicum MG | ecosystem: Host-associated > Plants > Peat moss > Unclassified... | reverse complement strand
GGTCGGCACTACAGCGCGTTTCCGCGGAAACGTGCTAGTACGCACAAGGAAAATCAGACACTTGGAGAGGGCCGCGCCTTCGGCGCGGCCTCATCTAGGGTCGAATCCGCGAAGTCCGGCTAGTGCCCGATCAAGCGTAACGACAGCGCCTTCCACGTCGGGTCGTTCAGCAGCACCAATGCGGTGACTTGAAGAGCAATCGTCCAGACGACGCCCGCGACATATGCGCGATGCAATCTACCGTGGGTCGACAAATCATATACCCCGAGTCCCAGCATCAGCAGATCGCTTCCCAGATACAGCCCCGCTATATCGCCCAAGACACCATCACCCAGGGGGGCGGCCGCGACTCTATTGAGAAGCCGAGCGAAGCCAGCATCACTGATATATATCAGCCCCAGTAACATGAGTCGCTTATGCGCCGATGAAAATCTACGTAACAGGAGCGCTGCGCCGGTCAGCCCGGCGAAGGCGATGATGTCTGTGAGCTGCACGGCGAGAAATTCTGGCGTCCGGCCGGTGGCGGTAAAACGAGCGCCGTCGACGACCAACGCGGTCGCTGGCCCCAGCACCACCATTATCGCAGCGAGCAGCGCGCCCGCGATGCCTAGTCGACGGTGCATATCTACGTGCGCTTTGCGGATCAGCGCAACCTGCACCGTAAAAAGCAACAGCCAGCCGACGAATGCAAGCGCATGGAAGTGGACGATCAGCGGATAGTCTAGTCCGTACTTCCTAACGTGGTTGAAGCTGTCGGTCCCGAAACCAGAAAGCACGCCGACCCAAACGAGGGCCGTAAAGAGAAGGAAGGCAGTCCTATCCGCGCCCACTCGTCCAGGGAAATTGCCCAACGCTGTTGTATTAATGTACGTTCCCTCGTCCGGTGACCCGCATTTCTCAAATGCGTCATAAAAGCCGCATTATGATGAACCCGTTGCAGAGGAGATCACAAGTCATGGCGGATAATCCCGCGACGGTTCAACGCGCGAGAGGCCGGATGAACCCCAAGGTCGATTGGTACTTCACCAAGCACGAGAAGTGGGAGCACGCGCTCCGGAAACTCAGAGCCATCGCTCTCGGCTGTCGCGCGACCGAGGAATTGAAATGGAGCTGCCCGTGCTACACCGAGAGCGGCAGCAACATCGTGCTGATCCACGCGTTCAAGGAGTATTGTGCGCTGCTGTTCTTCGAAGGCGCTTTGCTCGAGGACGATCAGCGCATTCTGGTCCAGCAGACGAAGAACGTGCAGTCCGCGCGTCAGATCCGGTGCGCGGCTGGAGCGGAAGGCGACCGCCGAGTTCGACCTGCCGGAGGAGTTCGCGGCAAAGCTCGAAGAGTTCCCCGACTTGAAAAGGGCGTTCGATGCCTTGACGCCCGGACGCCAACGCGGATACCTCCTGCACTTCTCGAGTGCCAAGCAGAGCAAGACGCGCGCAGCCCGGGTCGAAAAGTGTATGCCGCGCATCCTCGATGGAAAAGGATTGGACGATTAGCTCCAAGGCGGAGAGCGTGGCGCGACACACGTTCTGGCTCATTCGCCTGATGCCGGCTATCCTGCCCGCTCTATATCAACACCCCCTAAGGCAGCATGCCCAGCGCCTCTCCACCCGCGGCTGAACGCGGCCTTCTCTATGTCATTTCCGCGCCCTCGGGTGCGGGCAAGACCAGCCTGGTCAATGCCCTGATGGCGCGCGAACCGGGCTTCCGCTTCTCGGTGTCGTACACCACTCGCCCGCCGCGTCCGACCGAACGCGAGGGCAAGGACTATCACTTCGTGTCGCATGAGCGCTTCCTCGAGATGATCGACAACGGCGAGTTCCTGGAACATGCCGTCGTCTTCGATCATCGCTACGGCACGGCGACGGCGACCCTCGAAAGCGCCTTGCAATCCGGTGAGCGGCTGATCCTGGAAATCGACTGGCAGGGCGCGGCACAGGTGCGCGCCCGGCTGCCGGAAGCGCAAAGCATTTTCATCCTGCCGCCGTCGCGTCGCGCCCTGGAAGATCGACTCCGGCAACGCAGCACCGATTCCGATGCCGTCATCCGCCGCCGGCTGCAGGACTCGGTCCGCGACCTCGCCCATTGGACCGACTTCGACTACGTGGTCGTCAACGACCAATTCGACCAGGCGGTGACCGAGTTGCAGGCGATCATCGCGGGCCGCGGCGAGGAACTGCGTGCCGGACGTCCCGCGATCGCCCGATTGGCGCAGGAATTACTGCGTTGAACCGCGCAACGCGTCACGGCCGCGTGGCCGCCGGATTGGAGCTGGGACGGCAATCCTGATACATTAAACGATCACCGGCGTCGAACCGACCCTCAAAGTTACGGAAATCCCTTAATCATGGCTAGAATCACGGTCGAAGATTGTCTGCAGAACGAACCGAATCTGTTCAATCTGGTGCTGCTCGCGGCCAAGCGCGCCCGCCGCCTGGCAAACGGCGCCGAGGCGACGGTGGAATGGGAGAACGACAAGCCGACCGTCGTCGCGCTGCGCGAAATCGCGGCCGGCAACATCACGCTCGAAATGCTCGAAGAGCCGGAAGAGCCGGTCCCGGCGCCTGCACCGGTAGCGGGCGAGCTCGAGATTCCGTCGGATTTTCGAGCACCCCAGCTCGGGCTAGGGGATTGATTCGCCCGCTTAGGCTGCGGCGCGACCGATGGACTATGCGTCTTCCATACTTGGTTTCCTGCCCGGTGGAAGACGCTCCACGGGAATCAGCCAACTCTTAGACAAGCTCGAGACCTACCTGCCGCCGGCTCAGATCGAACGAGTCCGCGAAGCCTACGATTTCAGCGCCGAGCGCCACCAGGGCCAGAAGCGCGTCTCGGGAGAGCCCTACATCACGCATCCGGTGGCCGTCGCCGACATCCTCGCGGATCTGCGCCTCGACGGGGACACGCTGGTCGCCGCGATCCTGCATGACGTGATCGAAGACACCCCGACGGCGAAGGCAGAGATCGCGTCGCTGTTCGGCGGCGTCGTGGCGGATCTCGTCGACGGCGTCAGCAAGCTCGACCAGATACAGTTCAAGAACCGCCAAGAGGCCCAAGCGGAAAGTTTCCGCAAGATGCTGCTCGCGATGGTCCGCGACATCCGCGTGATCATGGTCAAACTCGCGGACCGCACCCACAACATGCGCACGCTCGGCGTCATGCCGCCGATCAAGCGGCGGCGCAGCGCACGCGAGACCCTCGAGATCTACGCGCCGATCGCAGAACGCCTCGGCCTCTATGCGGTCAAGCTGGAGCTCGAGGATCTCGGCTTCAGAGCCCTCTACCCGTACCGCTACAAGGTGCTGGAGCGCGAGTTGAAGCGGGCGCGCGGCAATCAGAAGGAATTCGTCGGCAAGATCGCCGAGACCATCAAGACCGCACTCCACAAGGCGGACATCAAGGGCGGGGTCGAGGGACGCGAGAAGCATCTCTACAGCATCTACAAGAAGATGCAGATGAAGGGCATCTCCTTGAACGAGATGGTCGACGTGTACGGCTTTCGCATCATCGTCGACTCGGCGGACACGTGTTACCGAACCTTGGGTCTGGTGCATGGCCTCTACAAACCGATGCCGGGCCGCTTCAAGGATTACATCGCCATTCCGCGGGTCAATGGCTATCAATCGCTGCACACGACGCTGTTCGGTCCGAACGGCATTCCCATCGAAGTCCAGATCCGCTCCGAACAGATGCACCGCGTGGCCGAGTCCGGCATCGCCGCCCATTGGAAGTACAAATCCGGCGGCGACGTGTACGGGGGTATCGAGCACGACCGGGCGCGCGAGTGGCTCGCGAGCCTCGTGCAGATCCAGGAGGGCGGCAGTTCCGAGGAGTTCCTCGAGAGCGTCAAGGTCGACCTGTTCCCGGACAAGGTCTACGTGTTCACGCCGAAGGGCAAGATCCTGCGGCTGCCGAGCGGCGCGACGGCGGTCGATTTTGCCTACGCAATTCACACCGACGTCGGCAACCGCTGCGTCGCGGCCAAGGTCGATCGGCGCCTGGTGCCGCTGCGCACTCCGCTGCGCAACGGTCAGACGGTCGAGATCATCACCGCGAAGGGCGCCACTCCGAACCCGTCCTGGTCCGGCTTCCTCGTCACGGCGAAGGCACGGGCCGCCATTCGGCAATACCTCAAGAACATGAAGCGCGGCGAGGCGGTGGAACTCGGCAAACGCCTGTTGAGCCAGGCGCTCGAGGAATTCTCCTCGCAACTGAAGAAAATCCCGCCGGCCGAGATCGACGCCGTCGTGCGGGAACTCGCACTGAAGGACGCCGACGACTTGTACGAGAAGATCGGCCTCGGGGAGCGACTCGCGCCGCTCGTCGCACGCCGGCTCCAACCGGCGCAGGAGAACGGCGAGCGTCCGGCCGCGAGCGGGCCGCTGATGATCGCCGGAACCGAAGGACTGCTCGTGACCTATGCGCGCTGCTGCTTTCCGATTCCGAACGATCCGATCATGGCGTACTTGAGCGCCGGCCGCGGCGTCATGATCCACCGTCAGAACTGCGGCAACCTGGCCGAGTATCGCAAGCAGCCGGAGAAATGGATCCCGGTTGCGTGGGAAGGCACCGAAGGGCGCTCGTTCAGCTCCGAGATTCAACTCGAAGTCAGCAACCGCGTCGGCGTGCTCGCCGCCGTGGCCTCGAGCGTCGCGGATACGGAGACGAACATCGACCACGTCGTGCTCGAGGAGCGCGACTCCGACACGTCCGCACTCACGCTCGAGCTGCAGGTGCGCGACCGGCAACATCTCGCGCGCATCATCCGCACGATCCGGCGCATGCCGGACGTGCAGCGCGTGTTCCGAACCCTGGCATAGACACATCCATCATGAGCAAACAAATCGTTTCGACCCCCCACGCGCCGGCCGCGATCGGTCCTTATTCCCAGGCCGTCCGGGTCGGCAACACCCTGTGGGTGTCGGGGCAGATTCCGCTCGATCCGGCGACGATGCAGATCGTTGTGGGCGGCATCGAAGCGGAGGTGCGCCGCGCATTCGACAACTTGAGAGCGATCGTCGTCGCGAGCGGCGCCACGCTCGATGACGTGGTCAAGGTCACCGTGTTCCTGATCGATCTTGCGAACTTCGGACTCGTCAACCAGGTCATGGCCGAGTACTTCGGGGAACCGTATCCCGCGCGGGCGGCGCTCGGCGTCGCCTCCTTGCCGCGCGGCGCGCAAGTCGAAGTGGAGTGCATCGTCGCACTGTGACCGCCGTTGCGTCGGTGACCGCCCCCCGGCCGGTGACGGCCCTGCGCGGCGTCGGGGAGGCGCTCGCAGGGCGGCTGCGCGTGCTCGGCGTCGAGACCGTCGAGGACCTGCTGTTTCTGCTGCCTCTGCGCTACGAGGACCGCACGCACATCGTGCCGCTCGGCGAGCTACGGGCCGGGCAGCGCGCCGCCGTGGAAGGGGAGGTGCAGCTCACCGAAGTCACGTCGCGCGGGCGGCGCCAACTGCTGTGCCGAATCGCGGACGGTTCCGGGTTCCTCACGCTGCGCTTCTTCCACTTTTCGGCCGCACAGCAGCGCGGACTCGCGCGCGGCCTGCGGCTGCGCTGCTTCGGCGAGGCGCGCCGCGCGCTGCAAGGACTCGAGATCATCCATCCGGAATATCGACGCGTAGATGCGGACGGTGCGCCGGCGGGCGAGCCCGAGGACCATCTGACCCCGTTCTATCCGGCCACCGAGGGACTGACCCAGCCCCGCCTGCGCCAGCTCGTGCGGCTGGCGCTCGAGGCCACGGCCGGCGCCGAACCCGCGGACTGGGTCCCCGCCGCGGTGATGCAGGGCACGGATCTGCCGGGACTGCGTGCGGCGATCGACACCGTACACCGGCCGCCGGCCGACGCGTCGGTCGCCGCCCTGGTCGAACGGCGCCATCCGGCCCAGCGGCGTCTCGCCTTCGAGGAGCTGCTCGCGCACCAGCTGTCGCTCAAGCTGCTGCGGCGGCGCATCCAGAGCGACTTAAGCTGGCCGCTCGAACCCAATGATGCGCTCAAACACGCGTTCCTGGCCGCGCTGCCGTTCGGACTCACCGGCGCGCAGCGCCGGGTGATTGCCGAGATCGAGGCCGATCTCACCCAACCCAAGCCGATGCTGCGGCTCGTCCAGGGCGACGTCGGCTGCGGCAAGACGCTGGTGGCGGCGCTCGCCGCGACGCGCGCACTCGCGGCCGGCCATCAGATCGCCCTGATGGCACCGACCGAATTGCTCGCCGAGCAACATGCACAGAATTTTCACCGCTGGTTCGCGCCGCTCGGCGTGCCCGTCGCGCTGCTCTCGGGACGCCTGACGGGCAAGGCGCGCGCCGTCACGCTCGCGGCGATCCGCGACGGGAGCACCCCGATCGTGATCGGAACCCATGCCCTGTTTCAGGAAGGTGTCGCGTTCGCGTCGCTCGCCCTCGTGATCGTCGACGAGCAGCACCGCTTCGGCGTGCATCAGCGTCTCGCGCTGCGCGAGAAGGGGGTGCGCGCGGATCACCGCCCGCACCAGCTCATCATGACGGCGACGCCGATTCCCCGCACGCTCGCGATGACGGCCTATGCCGACCTCGACGTCTCGGTCATCGACGAACTCCCGCCCGGTCGCGAACCGGTGCAGACCGTCGTGCTGGCCGAGCAGCGCCGCGACGAAGTCGTCCAGCGCATCCGCAATGCCTGCCTGCAGGGCCGGCAGGCATACTGGGTGTGCCCGTTGATCGACGAGTCGGAGGAGATGCCGTTCCAGGCGGCGGAGGAAACCGCAAAATCGCTCGCCGCCGCGCTGCCCGGCCTCGAGGTGGGCATGGTCCACGGGCGCATGCCGTCCGCCGCCAAGGAGCACGCGATGCAGCGCTTCAAGTCCGGGGACATTCATCTGCTCGTCGCCACCACCGTGATCGAGGTCGGCGTCGACGTGCCCAATGCGACGTTGATGGTGATCGAGAACGCGGAGCGCATGGGACTCGCACAGCTGCATCAACTTCGCGGCCGAGTCGGCCGCGGGCGGCACGCGAGTTCCTGTTTGCTGCTCTACCGTGCGCCCCTCTCCCCGCTCGCGCGGGAACGGCTTGCCGTCATGCGGGCAAGCAGCGACGGCTTCGAAGTGGCCCGGCGCGATCTCGAGCTGCGCGGACCCGGTGAACTGCTCGGCACCCGGCAGACCGGTCTCGCCCAGATGCGGGTTGCCGACTTGCTGCGCGATGCGGACCTGCTGCCACGCGTACACCTCGTCGCGGAGCGAATCCTCGCGGATTGGCCCGACAACGCGCCGCCGCTCGTGCGTCGCTGGGTCGGCGGCGCCGAGCAATACGGACGAGTCGGGTAGACTGTGCCGATGATGCCTCCATCGAACGCCGCGGCCGCCGACCCGGAGTGGCTGCCCGCGGAGCGCCTGGGACAGCGGCAGGTCGACGACGGCGTGCGGCCGTGGCTGATCGGGAAGGGTCTGCTGACGCTGCGCCTCAAGGCGGCCTGGGGTGAGCGCTTCGCTCTGCGCCTCGTCGCTCAGACGTCAGCCCGCTTGACTCCGGCCCAGGCCGGACGGCTCGGCACGCGCGACCGCAAAGGCCTGTTCCGCGACGTCGAGATGCGCTGCGGCGAGCGCTGCGGCGTCTATGCGCGCTCCGTGATCCCGGATTCGACGCTGTCCGCGCATCCTTGGCTCAGCGAACTTGGCGATTGCGCGCTCGGGGAGACCTTGAGCGATCTGTCGGGTTTGGAGCGCAGTCCTTATGAGTTTGCGTGGCTGTCCGCGGAGGATCCGCTGACCCGGCAGGCGCTGAAGGTGGCGGCTGCCGAGGCTCCGGGCCTGTGGGCGAGGCGCTCGCTGCTGACACTGCGGGGCGCTCCCCTGCTGGTCCACGAGTTGTTCCTTCCGGCAATGGGCCAGACCGCATCCTAGGAGTCCAGAGTGCCGCTGCCGCGCAACGCAGACCAGTTGGCGCAGGCGCTCGTCGAGCGCTGGCGTTGGTTCCTCTACCGGGCCCGATACCATCCGATCAGTACCGCGGTGCTGCCCCAAGTGCTCGAGATCCTCGGCGACTATGCCCGGCTCATGCGGCTCGACCGCCCGGTCGGGATCTGGCTGCTGCTGTGGCCCACGCTCTGGGCACTCTGGATCGCCGCTCACGGCAAACCGAACCAGTTGATCTTCATCATTTTCGTGGTGGGCACGGTGCTGATGCGCTCGGCGGGCTGCGTGATCAACGACTATGCGGACCGCAGTTTCGATCCGCACGTGAAGCGCACCAAGGACCGGCCGCTGGCGGCCGGGCGCGTGTCGGCGCCGGAGGCGCTCGTCCTGTTCGCGATCCTGGCGCTCGCGGCGCTCGCCTTCGCGGTACAGTTGAACCGCGACACCGTGCTGCTCGCCGTGATCGGCGCGTTTCTCGCCGTCACCTATCCGTTCATCAAGCGGTTTCTGTCCGTGCCTCAGCTCTATCTCGGGCTGTGCTTCGGCTGGGGCATCCCGATGGCCTTCGCCGCCCAACTGGAGCGCATCCCGCGGGTCGCCTGGCTGTTGTTCGTCGCGAACCTCTTGTGGGTCACCGTCTACGACACGATCTACGCCATGGTCGACCGCGACGACGATCTCAAGATCGGTGTGCGCTCGACCGCGATCCTGTTTGGGGATTCCGAGCGCCACATCATCGCCGTGCTGCAGGCCATGACTCTATTGACGCTGTACCTCGTCGGACACATGGCGCGCCTGCGCGGTTGGTACGACCTCGGACTCGCGGCCGGCGCGGGCTTTTTCGTGCATCACTTGTGGCTGATTCGCGACCGCGATCGGAACGCCTGCTTCCGCGCGTTCCTCAACAATCATTATTTCGGCATGGCCGTCTTCGTCGGCATCGCCTTGAATTTCGTCTTTCCTTGAGAGCCGCGCCGAGGCCGCAGGCCGCCTCGTCAACCGACCGGGCCGGATTCGGTTGACTAGCGCTCGGGGGCGCAGAATACTTCGCCCTCGAGCCGACGAATGCCCCGCGAGGCCTTGAGGATCATGATGCAGACGCGCAACGATTGGACACTCCCGGAAGTCGAGGCGCTGTTCGACCTGCCGTTCATGGACTTGGTCTTCCAGGCACTCGAGGTGCATCGGCAATTCCAGCGCCGGAATTCCGTCCAGGTCAGCACGCTGCTCAGCATCAAGACCGGCGCCTGTCCCGAGGACTGCGCCTATTGTCCCCAGAGCGCGCGCTACGACACGGGACTCGAAGCCGAGGAGCTGCTCGAACTCGATGCGGTCGTCGCGCGCGCAACCGCGGCGCGAGAGGCGGGCGCGACGCGCTTTTGCATGGGCGCCGCGTACCGGACGCCCAAACCCAAGGATGTGCACAAGGTCGCCGCGATGATTCGTGCCGTGAAGCAGCTCGGGCTCGAAACCTGCGCGACGCTCGGCATGCTGAGCCCGGCGCAGGCCGACGAACTCAAGGCCGCCGGGCTCGATTACTACAATCACAACCTCGACACGTCGGCGGCCTACTACGGCGAGATCATCCGCACGCGCACCTACCAGGATCGTCTCGACACGCTCGGCGCCGTCCGCGATGCCGGCATCCAGGTCTGCTGCGGCGGCATCGTCGGCATGGGCGAGCAGCGCGCGGACCGCGCGGCGCTGCTGCACACGCTCGCGACGTTGCCGGCGCACCCCGACAGCGTCCCGATCAACAACCTGGTTCGAGTGCCCGGCACGCCGCTCGCGGACTCAGCGCCGCTGGATCCCTTCGAATTCGTGCGCATGATCGCCGTGGCCCGCATCTTGATGCCGCGCGCCCACGTCCGGCTGTCCGCGGGGCGCGCCGGCATGAGCGACGAGCTGCAGGCCCTGTGCTTCCTCGCGGGCGCGAATTCGATCTTCTATGGCGAGAAGCTGCTGACCACGGGCAATCCCGACACCGCGCACGACCAGGCTCTGTTCGCACGCCTGGGGATCGAGGCGGAACCTCTGGATCAGGCCGCAACCGCTGATCTGGCCGCCGCCGCGAGCGTGTCGGAGCGCGCGACCGCGATTGCGTGAACGCAGACCCTGACTACGCACTCGACCTGGCCCGCGTGCGCCGCGGCTTCGACCGGGCAGGTGCGACCTATGACGACGCGGCCGTACTGCAGGCCGAGGTGCGGCGCGAATTGCTGCATCGGCTCGAGCTGACCGTGCTCGACCCACGGTGCGTACTCGACGCGGGGGCGGGCACGGGCCACGCGAGCCGCGAACTGCGCCGCCGCTATCCGGCTGCCCGTGTCGTCGCGGTCGATGCGGCGTTCGGGATGCTGCGGGCCGCACGCCGCCAGCGCCACTGGCTGCGCGGCTTCGACCGGGTCTGCGCGGACGCAGAGCGGCTGCCGCTGCGCGACGGCTGCGTGGATCTGATCGTGAGCAATCTGCTGCTGCCCTGGTGCGATCCAGACCGGCTGTTCGCGGAGTTTCGTCGCGTCTTGGCGCCGCAGGGCTACCTCTGCTTCAGCAGTCTCGGTCCCGACACCTTGCGCGAGCTGCGCACCGCCTGGCAGCCGGCGGACGGGCAAAGTCATGTGCACCGCTTCATCGACATGCATGATGTCGGTGACGCACTCGTACGAGCGGGTTTTGCGGACCCCGTGCTCGATGTGGACCGCTACACCCTGTATTACACGGATCTGCGCGCGCTCGCCCGGGATCTGCGCGCGGTCGGCGCCCGCAACCACACCCGCGGCCGGCCGCGGGGATTGACCGGTCGGCGCCGCTTCGCCGCCATCGAGGCCGCGTACGAGCTGAGTCGCCGCGACGGCCGCCTGCCGGCAACCTACGAAGTGGTCTTCGGGCAGGCCTGGGCGCCACGGCCCGGTGGCCGGCGGCGCGACGACGGCACGGTGGGCGTGCCGCTCGACGTCCTCAAGGACGATCTACGGCAGAGACGCAAGGCGTGAACCCGATGACCCGCGATAGGAGCGGCTGCTTCATCACCGGCACCGACACCGGTGTCGGCAAGACCCGGGTGGCCGTCGGCCTTTGCCGCGCGTTCGCACGGCGCGGCTTACGCGTCGCGGCCATGAAGCCGGTCGGCGCCGGCTGTGTACGCACCGAGCAAGGGTTGTTGAACGACGATGCGCTCGCCTTGATCGACGCGATGAGCATCGCGGCGCCGTACGGCGACGTGAATCCCGTCGCGCTCGAGCCCGCCATCGCTCCCCATATCGCCGCCGAAGAGGCCGGCCAGCCGATCGACTTCGAGGTTCTCGATGCCGCCTATGCGCGGCTGCGGGCGCGCGCCGACGTCATGGTCGTCGAGGGTGCCGGGGGCTGGCTCGTGCCGCTCGATGCCGAGCGCGTCATCGCCGATCTCGCCGTCCGTTGGCAGCTCGGGGTCGTGCTGGTCGTGGGGCTGCGGCTCGGCTGTCTCAACCACGCGCTGCTGACCGCCGAGGCCGTGGAGCGGCGGGGTCTTGCGCTGCGCGGTTGGGTGGCAAACCAGATCGACCCGGGCTTCGACCGTGCGGCGGCGAACATTGCAAGCCTGCAGAGGCGGCTGCCGGCACCGTGCTTAGGATCCCTGCCGTACGCGCCCGGCGCCTCGGCCGAGGCTCTCGCGGATCGCCTCGATGCCGAACATTGGGGGCCGATTTGACGGAATTCGAGCGCGCGTCCGCCGCCGCGTGGAGTGCTGCGCTGATTCGCGGCCGGTTTGCCCGAAATCGCCTTGTCGCGGATCGTCCGCGCTCGCTACTATGCAGGCTTCCGCGGGTGGGCACTCTTGAGTCATGGAACAGCGCATCGAGCTTACCCCGAATTGTTCGTTGACCCCGGCCACGGCGCGGGCTTTTTTCTGCTCCATTGCGCTCTTTTCGCTGGGTGTCAGCCTGTTCTTCGTCACGCAGGGATTTTGGCCCGTGCTGCCCTTTTGGGCCCTGGAAATGCTCGGCTTGGGCCTCGCGCTGCAGGCCGGTCTCAAGCGCCGTTTCTACACCCAAACCGTGCTCGTGACCGATTCGCGGATCAGTCTCGTGACCCGGTCGCGTGCCGGGGAGGCCAAAGAGGATTTTGCGCGGCACTGGGCGAGGGTTAGACTTCGCAGTCCGCAAATCCATCGCCACCCGAGCCGTCTCATGATCGAAAGTCGGGGCCGGGCTTGCGAGGTGGGCAGTTTCCTCACGGAAGAGGAGCGCTGCCGTCTCGCCGCGCGATTGCGGGCCGTGGTGGGCGGGATGAATCAATCGCCGCCGCTCGAAACCGCCAGCACCGAAGGGGATTCCTCGAGATGAAGTCGAACAGTTTCTGGATGCCCGGCCTCGCAGGCCTCGGCGCGGCGGGCAGCGCCGTGGCGAACACGTCGAACGGCTACAACCTGCCCGTCGGCGTGACGGACTTGAGCCGCGAGATCTACGACCTGCACATGCTGGTGTTCTGGATCTGCGTCGGCATTGCGGTCGTCGTCTTCGGTGCCATGATCTACTCCATCGTGATGTTTCGCCGCTCACAGGGCGCGATCCCGGACACGGCGATGGTCCACAGCACGAAGGTCGAAATCGTTTGGACCGTGATCCCGGTCGTGATCCTGGTGGTGATGGCCATCCCCGCCGCCGAGACGATCCTCAAGATGGAAGACATGCGCAATTCCGAGCTGTCGATCCGCGTGACCGGCTATCAGTGGAAGTGGCAGTACCAGTACATGGACGCCGCCGACGGCATCAATTACTTCTCCACCCTGTCGCGGGACTCGAACTACGCGCGCCAGCTCCACTCGGGCGTCGATCCCCGCTCGGTGCCGAATTACCTCTTGTCGGTCGACAAGCCGCTGGTGGTTCCGAGCGGCACCAAGGTGCGGCTGCTGTTGACGTCCCAGGACGTGATCCACGGCTGGTGGGTGCCGGACCTCGGCGTCAAGCGCGATGCGATCCCCGGCTTCATCAACGAACTCTGGTTCAAGGTCCTGCCCGGCAAGGAGGGAATCTACCGCGGGCAATGCGTGGCGCTCTGCGGCCGTGACCACGGCTTCATGCCGGTGGTGGTCGAGGTCAAGACGCCGGACGAATTCAAGAAATGGGTCGAGGAGCAGAAGGCCGAGGTGAAGCAGGCCGACGCCGCCGCACCAGCAGCACCGGCGCCCGCGCCCGCCGTCGGCGACGCCGCCGCAGCCGATGCCGCCGCACCGCTCAAGACCGCCCAGGCATTGAATTGACGGGGCATGGAATCGACCCGGCATTGAATCGACATCGAGCACCCGCACCGACACTCCCATAGAGAGCATCCGACCATGGCCAATGCACATGACATCGCCCACGACGAGCACCACGACGACCATGGCGGCGGACCCGCCTCGGGCCTGGGCCGCTGGCTGTTCGCGACGAATCACAAGGACATCGGCACGATGTACCTCGTCTTCAGCCTGATCATGTTCTTCGTCGGCGGCGCGATGGCCATGGTGATCCGCGCCGAGCTGTTCCAACCCGGGCTGCAGCTCGTCGATCCCGCCTTCTTCAACCAGATGACCACGAACCACGCCCTGATCATGATCTTCGGCGCGGTCATGCCGGCGTTCGTCGGCCTCGCGAACTGGATGATCCCGCTGCAGATTGGCGCGCCGGACATGGCCCTGCCGCGCATGAACAACTTCAGCTTCTGGCTGTTGCCGTTCGCCTTCACGCTGCTGCTCGGCACCTTGTTCGTGCCGGGCGGCGCGGCGGCCGGCGGCTGGACCATGTATCCCCCCCTCTCGCTGCAGGGCGGCGACAGCTTTCCGATGTTGATTTTCGCGATCCATTTGATGGGCGCCTCCTCGATCATGGGCGCGATCAACGTGATCGTGACCATCTTGAACATGCGCGCACCCGGCATGACCCTGCTGAAGATGCCGATTTTCTGCTGGACCTGGCTCATCACGGCCTATCTGCTGATCGCCGTGATGCCGGTGCTCGCGGGCGCGGTCACGATGCTGCTCACCGATCATTTCTTCAAGACCAGCTTCTTCAATGCGGCGGGCGGCGGCGATCCCTTGATGTTCGAGCACATCTTCTGGTTCTTCGGGCATCCCGAGGTCTACATCATGATTCTGCCGGCCTTCGGCATCGTCTCCGAGGTCATTCCGACGTTCTCGCGCAAGCCGCTGTTCGGCGCGACCTCGATGATCTACGCCACGGCCTCGATCGGCTTCCTGTCGTTCATCGTCTGGGGCCACCACATGTTCGCCGACGGCATGCCGATGGCGGCGCAGCTCTTCTTCATGATGTCGACGATGCTGATCGCGGTGCCGACCGGCGTGAAAGTCTTCAACTGGACGGCGACGATGTGGCGCGGTTCGCTCTCGTTCGAACCGCCGATGCTGTTCGCGATCGGATTTCTGTTCATGTTCACGATCGGCGGTTTCTCGGGCGTCATGCTGGCGATCGTGCCGGCCGACTTCCAGTACAACCAGACCTATTTCGTGGTCGCCCACTTCCATTACGTGCTGGTGCCCGGTGCCGTGTTCGCGATCATGGGCGCGGTGTATTACTGGCTCCCCAAGTGGACCGGCAACCTGTACAGCATGGCGCTCGCCAAGACCCATTTCTGGCTGTCGACGATCTTCGTCAACGTGCTCTTCTTCCCACAGCATTTCTTGGGCCTCGCCGGCATGCCGCGGCGCATTCCTGATTACGCCGTGCAGTTCTCGGATTGGAATAAGGTGTCCTCGATCGGCGGTTTCGGCTTCGGACTGACGCAGATCCTGTTCGCGATCGTCGTGATTCAGTGCGTGCGCGGCGGCAGGAAGGCCACCGCGGAAGTATGGGAGGGCGCCCGCCCGGTCGGACTCGAATGGAGCATTCCTTCGCCGGCTCCGTATCACAGCTTCTCGACCCCGCCGCAGCTCGAGACGGGCGAGCTGCACCGCTCGTGACCGACGGCGCCATCCAAAAGCGCCGGATCCGCAACACCACGCTGGCGGTCGCGGCGCTCGCGCTCGGCTTTTACTTAGCCTTCATCGTGATGGCCGTTTACCGCAGCCGGCACTGATGGCGCCGCGCGGGCGAAGCCGGGGCAGCGCCAATCGAGGCTTGATACGCGGGCTGCTCTTGATGACGGCGGCCAGCTTTGCGTTCGGCTGGGCCTTGGTGCCGCTGTACAGCGTCTTCTGTCGATTCACGGGCATCGGCAACGCCGAGGCGCGCGAGGGCCGAGTGACCGCCGCCGAGAATATCGATCCGAACCGAGAGGTTACGGTCGAGTTCGTGGCGGACCCCGCGAGCGTCGGCAGCTTCGACTTCCGCCCCCGGGTGGGTTCGCTGCGCATCCACCCCGGCAAGCTCTACGACGCGGAATTTTTCGCGAAGAACTTAAGTGGCGGCGACTCCGTCGCCCAGGCGGTGCCGAGCATTTCGCCGTCGAGCGCGGCGCGCTATTTTCACAAGACCGAGTGCTTCTGTTTCAGCCCCCAAAAATTCCGCGTGGGCGAAGCCCGGGATCTCAAGGTCCGTTTCATCGTCGACCCGCAGCTGCCGGTCAACCTGGATCGCCTGACTCTGTCCTATTCCCTCTACGATACGACGCAAACGGCAGCGCAACGGTGATGAACCTCGTTTAAACTCGCGGTTTGTCACACTGTTCGGAAGATCGACGCATGGCCGACGCGCACGCGCCACAAGGCAGCAACTACTACGTTCCCCACGGCAGTCCGTGGCCGATCTACGGGTCGGTCACCCTGTTCGTCGTCATGGCGGGAGCCATCGCCACCTTGAACGACTGGCTCCCGGCCTGGTCCCTGCTGCCCGGCTTCGTGATGCTGGCGCTGCTGTTCACGTTCTGGTTCGGCACCGTCATCGGTGAGAGCGAGCATGGACTGTACAATGCCGCCGTGGACCGCTCGTTCCGCATGGGCATGATGTGGTTCATCTTCTCGGAAGTCATGTTTTTCGCGGCCTTCTTCGGGGCGCTGTTTTATGCGCGTGAACTGGTCGTGCCCTGGCTCTCCGGTGCAGGCACGAAATTCTTGAGCAAGCTCTTGCTGTGGAACAACTATCAGGGGATCTGGCCCACCAACGGGCCCGCGTCGCTGGGCCCGCGCGCCAACGGCACGTTCGAGGTCGTCTCGCCGATCGGGCTGCCCGCGATCAACACGGCGCTGTTGTTGACCAGCAGCGTGACCGTGACGATTGCGCATTTCGCCCTGATCGCCGGCCATCGTACCCGGCTGAAAATCTTCCTGGCCGCCACGTTCCTGCTCGGCTTCACGTTCGTCTGCCTTCAGGCGCTCGAATATCACGAGGCCTACACCGAGCTCGGCCTGCAGCTCGGGACGGGCATCTACGGGTCGACTTTCTTCATGCTGACCGGGTTTCACGGACTGCACGTCACGGTCGGCGCGATCATGCTCACGGTGATCTGGTTCCGGGTTCTGAAGGGTCATTTCACCCCCGACAAGCACTTCGCCTTCGAAGCCGTGTCCTGGTACTGGCATTTCGTCGACGTGGTCTGGCTCGGACTGTTTATTTTCGTCTACTGGCTCTGAACCACCGGCATCTCTACCGGACGCGTGCCAGGCGGATGCGTGCCGGGGGGTCGGCCGAGCATCAGGTGTGCTGCGGCTCGATCCAGCCTTGGGTGTAAGCGAAAAACAGCAGCAGGAACAGGAACACCGACAGGCCGATGCGCCAGGCGAGGGCCTTGGCCATCTTGCCGCGCTGCAGAGGATCGGTGCTCGACAGGTGGAACAGCGCTTTGCCGAGACTGCCCAAAATCAGCAGCAGGATCACAATCACGAGAATTTTGAACGCCACGGGTACCCTCCTCGAGTCGTTTCGGTCCCAAGCAGTATATCGTGCCATTGAAGATCGGTTCCCGCTCCCTCGCAGCACGCGTGTTCCTCGCGCTGGTGACGCTCGCCTTGCTGGTGGCGCTCTCGTCCTTGGGTCGCTGGCAGCTCGCGCGGGCACGGGAACAACAGAACTTGATCGACCGCTTCGCGGCCGGCGGCGGTTCGACCTTGAAGATCGAGCCCGGAACCCCCCGCCTGCCACGATTTCAGCACGTCGAGGTCAGCGGTCACTACGATGGCAGCCGGCAGATACTCATCGACGACATGGTCGCCGCGGACGGACGCGTCGGTTATGACGTGATCACCCCGTTCGCCGTGGAGGGCGGCGGCTGGCTGCTCGTCAACCGGGGCTGGGTGCCGCAGGGCGACTCGCGTGCCGTGCATCCGGACGTGCCGGTCTCCGACGCACCGCGAACCTTGCAGGGACGCACCGGTACGCTGCCGAGCCCGGGATTGCGGATGGGGCATCCGGCACCCTTGGCCGCACCGTTTCCCGCGGTGGCGACATTCCCGCTGCTGTCGGACCTGCATGAGTTCCTGCACGAGGGCGCTTGGGTTGGCGCGGCGGACGTCGTCCTGCTCGATGCGAACCAGCCCGACGGGTTCGTCCGCGACTGGTCGGTCGGGGGCATGCCGCCGATGCGCCACCTCGCGTATGCCGTGCAATGGTTCGCGCTGGCACTGACGCTCGCGGTGATCTATGTCATGACCACGTTTCGCCGCGCGGCGCGCGGCGCGGCCTCGGCATGAACGCACCGCAGCCCACCGCCGCCGCCGATCCGCGCCACGACCGCCGGCAGCGGCGGCTGCTGGTCGGCTTGGCCGCGCTGTTCTTCGCACCGATCGCCCTGTCGTTTTATCTGTACTACGGTCATAGCGGGCTCGCACCCGTCGGCCGCGTGAATCGGGGCACGCTCATCGTTCCGCCGCACGGCGTCCCGGTGGGCGGCATGATCCGCGTCGACGGAGGGCTGCCGACGGATCCTGACTTCCTGCGTGGCAAGTGGACCCTGCTGTACGTCGAACTCGGCCCCTGCGCCGACGCCTGTCGTCGCAAGCTCTACGACACGCGCCAGGTGCGTACGGCGCTCGACCGCGACATGACGCGCGTCCAGCGCGTCTTCGTGACCGGCACCGAGTGCTGCGACCTCCATTGGCTGCAGCGCGAGCAACCCGACCTCATTGCGGTGCGCACGGGTGCGCCGCAGGGCACGGGCGCGGCACCGGGCACGGACACGGCGCAGGGCACGGGCGCGGCGCTGCTCGCGGCGCTGCCGACCTTCGCGGCGACGCCTGCCGGCCACGCCGACCGCATCTACGTGATCGATCCGCTCGGCAATCTCATGATGACTTATCCGCCGGACTTCCAACCCAAGGGCTTACTCGAAGACATGAAACGCCTGCTCAAGCTCTCCCATATCGGTTGACGACGTGAACGGCGCGCGACGATTGCTGATGTTCCGACGGCTCGCGCTGTGCGGCGCGCTGCTCGCCGCACTCGTCGTGGTGCTCGGCGCCTGGGTCCGTCTGACCCATGCGGGACTCGGCTGCCCCGACTGGCCCGGCTGTTACGGCCACGTCTATCCCGAGGCGACCTCGAACTCGAACTTCGCCAAGGCGCTGCACGAGATGATCCACCGCTATGTCGCCTCGAGTCTGGGTCTCGTGGTCGTCGCGCTCGCGGTGTTGGCCGTGCTGAATCGGCGGACGCCGGGCCAGCCGGTGTGGCCGACGCTCGCCTTGCTGGTGCTCATCGGCATTCAGGGCACGCTGGGCGCGCTGACCGTGACGCTGCTGCTGACCCCGCTCGTCGTGACGGCGCATCTATTGGGCGGCCTGACCACGCTAGGGATTCTCTGGTGGCTCGGTCTGACGCCGGAACGCCGCGACCTCGCGGCGGCGGAGCGGCCGCTGCGGGCCGCCGCACTGATCGGACTCGGCGTGCTCGTCCTGCAGATCGCACTCGGCGGATGGACCAGCACCAACTACGCCGCGATCGCGTGCCCGGACTTTCCGACCTGCCAGGGATCCTGGTGGCCGCCCACCATGGACTATCGCAATGCGTTCGTGCTGTGGCGCGGACTCGGCGTCGACTACGAGGGCGGGGTGCTCGCGAATCGCGCACGCGTCGCGATTCACGTGACGCACCGCTTGGGCGCGGTCCTCGCAGGAACGGTGTTGATCACGGTGGCCATCCTCACGCTGCGGCGCGCGCGGCGCGCGCGCCTGCGCCTCGTGGCGGGCCTGGTGCTGGCCGCCGTCTGCCTGCAAATCTCGCTCGGCATCGCCACGGTTCACTGGGCCGTGCCGTTGCCGCTCGCGACCTTGCATAACGCCGGGGCCGCCTGCCTCGTGCTCGCGATCGTCGCACTGCTGCGGGCCTTGTGGCCGGTGTCGAGCGACGCCGTGATACCCTTGACCCATGGCCATCGTCCCCGATAATCCGGCGCTCGTCGTCGCATCGACCGGCGGCTGGCGTGAGTACCTCGAGCTGACCAAACCCAAGGTGAGCTTGCTCATCGTGTTCACGGCGATTGTCGGCATGGTGCTCGCGTCGCCGGGCATGGTGCCGCTCCCCGCGCTGCTGTTCGGCGGCCTCGGCATCGCGATGGCGTCGGGTTCGGCCGCGGCGTTCAATCACGTGCTCGACCGGCGCATCGACGGCATGATGGCGCGCACGCGGCGGCGTCCGCTGCCGACCGGGCACCTGCAGGGCAGGCACGCGGTGGTATTCGCGACGGTGCTCGGCCTGGCGTCGATGGGGGTGCTGTGGTTCGGCGCCAATCCGCTGACGGCCGTCTTGAGCTTCGGCTCGCTGATCGGCTACGCGATGATCTACACGCTGTGGCTCAAACGCGCGACGCCGCAGAACATCGTGATCGGCGGCGCCGCCGGCGCCGCCCCGCCGATCCTCGGCTGGGCCGCCGTGACGAATCACGTCGATCCTCAGGCACTGCTGCTGTTCCTGATCATCTTCACGTGGACGCCGCCGCATTTCTGGGCGCTCGCGATCGCGCGGCGCGACGACTATGCGAAGGTCGGCATTCCGATGCTGCCGGTCACTCACGGCATCGCCTTCACCCGGCTGCAAATCGTGCTCTATACGATCCTACTCGTGATCAGCACGCTGTTGCCGTGCCTGTGCGGCATGAGCGGTGTCATCTACCTCGCCGCGGCGGTCGTCCTCGATGCCCGCTTCCTGTACTACGTGCTGAAACTGAATCGGGGCAAGCACCCGGAACTCGCGATCCAAACCTTCCGCTTCTCGATCACGTATCTGATGCTGCTGTTCGCCGCCCTGATCCTCGATCACTATCTATTGTTCAAGGTGTAGCGGCGGGAGCCGCGACCGGCGCGGCCACGACCGGCGCGGGGCCTAGACCCGCAGCGCCTTGTGCGCGCTGATCGGCAGCGCGCGAAGTCTCGCGCCCGTCGCCGCGAAGATCGCGTTGCAGATGGCGGGAGCGACGAGCGGCACCGCCGGCTCTCCGATCCCGCCCGGCGCCTCGTCGCTCGCGAGGATGTCGATGTCGATAACCGGCAACTCGTTGTGCCGCAGCAGGCGGTACGTGTTGAAGTTCGACTGCTGCACCTTGCCGCGCTCGATCGTGATCTCACCCCAGAGCGCGGCCGATAGTCCGAACACGATGCCGCCCTCCACCTGGGCCGCGACGATGCCCGGGTTGACCATCTGCCCGCAATCGAGCGCACAGAAGATTTTGTGCACCTTGAGTTCGCCGTCGGTGACCGAAATCTCGGCGACCTGGGCGATATAAGTGTCGTAGCCGCTCATGAGCGCAATGCCCTGGAAGCGGCCCGCCGCGGGACTGCCCCAACCGGCGCGTCGCGCGACCGCTTCGAGCACGCGGGCGTGGCGCGGCTTCTTGGCGAGCAGGCTCAGACGAAACTCGAGCGGATCGCGATGCGCGGCGGCCGCGAGTTCGTCCATGAAGCTCTCGATCACGAAACAGTTGATCGCGTGGCTCACGGAGCGCATGTAACCGACGTCGACACCGACTTCCTGGCGCGTGTACTCCACGGCGACGTTCGGCACGTCGTAGGGATAGCCCACGGCGTATTCGATCACGCTGTCGTCGACACCCGTCACGGGCGGAAACATGCGCGCCGTGATCGACGGACTCACGATGTGCAGCTTCCAGGCGGCGAGTTTGCCCCCGGCGTCGAATGCGGCGCTGACTTCCTCGAGCGCGGGCGGCCGGTAGGTGTCGTGTGTCGTGTCGTCCTCGCGGGTCCAGATCAGCTTGACCGGTGCACCGACCGCCTTGGACGCGATCACGGCCGCCGGGATGAAATCCACGTCGAGCCGCCGGCCGAAGCCGCCACCGAGCAGGGTCGTGAACACCCGCACCTGCTCGGGCGCAAGACCCGCGGCCGTGGCGGCCGTGGTCTGCGCCACTTTTTGAACCTGAGTGCCGACGTACAGGTCGCATCCATCCGCCCGGACGTCGGCCGTGCAATTCATGGGTTCCATCGTGGCGTGCGCGAGCAGGGGCAACGTGTATACCGCTCGGTGCACGCGGGCGCCCGGCGACCTCAGCGCAAGAGCGGCGTCGCCGTCGGAGCGCGCCGACAGGCTTCGACCGGCGGCCGCGGCCTTCTTGAGCAGGGCGCCGATCGCGGCATTGTCGAGCCTGTCGTTGGCGCCCGGAGCCCAGTCGATGCGCAGCGCCGCGCGCCCCTTCAATGCCTGCCAGAAATGGTCGGCGACGACGATGACGCCGCCGTCGGTGGACAGCACCTTGCGCACACCGGGAATCGCCTCGGCCGCGGACGCATCGACGCGGTGCACCTTGCCGCCCAGGACCGGACACTGCGCGAGGGCCGCATACAGCATCCCGGGCAGCTTGACGTCGATGCCGAATTCGGCGCTGCCGTCGACCTTTTGCGGCGTGTCGAGCCGCGGGACCGGGCGACCCACGATCTTGAACTCCCGAGCGGACTTGAGCGGCACGTCCTTCGGGATGGGCAGATGCGCCGCCGCCGCGGCGAGTTGCCCGTAGGTGAAACGCTCGCCCCGTGCGTTCCACACCGCCCCGTCCCGGGCGCGACACTCGGACGCGTCGACTTCCCATCGCTTTGCCGCTGCAGCGGTCAGCATCGTGCGCGCCTGCGCACCCGCGAGACGCAGTTTCTGCCAGCTCTCCTGGATGCTGTTGCTGGTGCCCGTGACCTGGCCGCCGTTGCCCGGACTGACGTACTCGTCACCGACCGGGGCGGCCATGACCCGCACGACGTCGAGCGGCACGTCGAGTTCCTCGGCGAGCAGCATCGGCAGCGCCGTGTACACCCCCTGGCCCATCTCGGACCGGTCGACGATGACCGTGATCGACTCGTCGGAGCCGATGCGCAACCAGGCCGTCAGCGCGGCGTCGGCGCCCGGACTCGCGCCCGCGGGCAGAGCGGTCGGCCGCTTCGGCGCGCAGCCCGGCAGGGTCACGGCCAGCACGAGACCGCCACCGAGCCGGGCGCTCGACTGCAGGAAATCGCGTCGCGAGAGCCGGTTCACGCCGAGAAGCCGCGACTGGGCAGGATCGGGCTACTCACCGACACCGCGGGCTCGGCCGCGGATCCGGCCGCAGGGCCGGTCTTGAGCAGATCCGCCGCGCGATGAATGGCGGTGCGGATGCGGGAATAGGTCCCGCAACGGCACAGATTTCCCGCCATCGCCGCGTCGATGTCGGCATCACTGGGAGCGGGGTTCGCGCGCAGCAGGGCGGCCGCCGACATGATCTGTCCCGATTGGCAATAACCACATTGAGGCACGTCGATCTCGATCCACGCGCGTTGCACCACGTGGCGGCGGTCCTTCGACAGTCCTTCGATCGTGGTGATCGACTTTCCCTCGAGGGCGTTCAAGGGCAGCGAGCAGGAACGCATGGGGGCGCCATTCACGTGCACGGTACAGGCTCCGCACAACCCCATGCCGCAGCCGAACTTCGTGCCGGTCATGCCGAGATGGTCCCGCAATACCCAGAGCAGCGGGGTATCCGGCGCCGCGTCCACCTCGACAGCTTGCTCGTTCACGGTCAGCCGTGGCATGTCGGATCGTTCCTCGCGAGAAAATGGCTGGATGCAGCAATTATGCATGATGTTAGCATCGGCGCCATGTTGGTCGATTCGCCCTTCTATGCGCGCGTGTTCGCGCTCGCCATCGCCGCGATCTTAGGTCTGGCCGTCTGGAAGATCTTCCTGCCGTTCGCGGACTCGGTCGCCTGGGCGGCATTCCTGGCCTTTCTGCTCGATCCCGTGAATCTGCGGCTGCGCCGGCGCTTCGGCGGCAACATCGTCATGGTCGCCGCGCTGCTGACCCTGCTGGCGCCGATCGTCGTACTGTTGCCGCTGTCGGCGTTGTTGATCGAATTCGTGGCCCAGATCTCGAGCCTGGTGCGCGAGCTCCAGGCCGCGACCGCGGGACTCGACATCCGGTCGCTGGCCGACCTGCAACAGTTTCCCGTGATCGCGCGCTTGAACGCCTGGCTGTCGGCGCACACGTCGATCGCGGCGGCCGACATCCAAGGCTGGGTCATTTCAGGCACGCGCGACGTGTTGCAGCGGGCCGCTTCGATGAGCGGAAAGTTCTTCTTGGGTGCCTTGAGTTCGCTGATGGGTATCGCGCTCACCCTCGTGTTCCTGTTCTTCTTTCTGCACCAAGGCGACTCGATGATCGCGCGGGCGCGCCTCTTGATCCCGCTCGACGAAGAGCACAAGGCCCGCCTTTTCAAGCACCTGGGCGACATCACGCGCGCCATCGTGTTCGGCACGAGCCTCACCGCACTGCTGCAAGGCATCGTGCTCGGCATCGGCTTCGCCATCGCGGGGCTGCCCTCGCCCGTGGTCTTCGGCGTCGTCGGCGCGCTGATCGCGATGCTGCCGCTCGGCGGCACCGCGATCGTGTGGATTCCGGCCGCGATCTGGCTGTTCGTCGACGGTCGCTGGGGCTTCGGCATCTTCATGCTCGTCTGGGGTCTCATGTTGTCCGCGCTCGACAACTTCCTGAAACCGATGCTGATTTCGGGGCGCGCCGCGGTCTCCACGTTCGTGGTCTTCGTCGGCGTGCTCGGCGGCCTGTCCGAGTTCGGGGCCATCGGCATCGTGCTGGGTCCGCTGGTCCTGTCCCTGGTCCTCGCCCTGATCGAATTCGCCGAAGAGCCCGGCCCCAAGGACACGAATCCGCCTTGAGGGCGGAACCTCGGCGGGCGGTCGCAAACAGCGGCGCTGCGGGCATCCGCTCAAGTACAATTCGCGCCCCCATGGACGTTTCCCATCTACTCGACTCACTGAACGACGCGCAGCGCGAGGCGGTTGCCTCCCCGCTCGGCGCCGCGCTCGTACTCGCCGGGGCCGGCAGCGGCAAGACGCGCGTGCTCGTGCACCGGATTGCCTGGCTGATCCAGGTCGAGGGCGCCGCGCCGAACAGCATCCTCGCGGTCACCTTCACCAACAAGGCCGCCGGCGAGATGCGCGCCCGCATCGAGGCACTGCTCGGTTTCTCCAGCACGTCGATGTGGATAGGCACGTTTCACGGCCTCGCGCATCGGTTGCTGCGGAGGCATTGGCGCGAGGCGGGGCTGCCCCAAAGTTTCCAGATCCTCGACTCCGAGGATCAGGCGCGGCTGCTCAAGAAGGTCTTAAAAGCGTTGGAACTCGACGAGACGCGCTGGGTTCCACGCGAGATTCTCTGGTTCATCAACGCGCAGAAGGACGAGGGCTTCCGGCCCAAACATCTCAAGGACGACGGCGATCCGACCCGCCGCCAGCTCATCAAGATCTATGCGGCTTACGAGGAGGCCTGCGGGCGGGCCGGCGTCGTGGATTTCGCCGAGCTGCTGCTGCGTGCCTACGAACTGTGGCGCGACGATCCCAACCTGCTGGGTCACTATCGCGAGCGCTTCCGGCACGTACTGATCGACGAATTCCAGGACACGAATTCGATCCAGTACCGCTGGCTCACGCTGCTCGCCGGAGCCGGCGGCTGGCCTTTTGCGGTCGGCGACGACGATCAATCGATCTATCGCTGGCGCGGTGCGCGCGTGGAGAACCTGAACCAGTTTCGGCGCGACTTTCCGGGCGCGGCGCTCTACAAGCTCGAGCAGAACTACCGCTCCACGGGCACCATCTTGAAGGCCGCCAACGCCTTGATCGCGAACAACCAGGGCCGCCTCGGCAAGACGCTGTGGACCAGCGGAGAGGACGGCGAGCGCATCCACGTCTACGCCGCCTTCAACGAACGCGACGAGGCGGATTTCGTCGTCAACCGGATCCGGGAGTGGGTCGCGCACGGCGGAGCGCGCCGCGAAACCGCGATCCTGTACCGCTCAAACGCACAATCACGCGTGTTCGAGGAGGCCTTCTTGAACGCGCGCATGCCCTATCGCGTGTATGGGGGCCTCCGGTTCTTCGAGCGCGCCGAGATCAAGGACGCACTCGCCTACCTGCGGCTCACGGCGAGCCGCGACGACGACACCTCGTTCGAGCGCGTCGTGAATCTGCCGACACGCGGCATCGGCGCCAAGACGCTCGACACGCTGCGCGAGGCGGCGCGCGGCAACGGAGTGTCCTTGTGGGCTGCCGCCGTCGCGACGCTGCAACAGGCGGCTCTGCCGCAGAAGGCGGCGTCCGCCCTGCAGAGCTTTCTCGCCTTGATCGAGCGCCTCGCGGCCGAGGCCCGCGATCTCGAGCTGCACGAGCAGGTCGATCACGTGATCCAGATGAGCGGTTTGATCGAGCACTTCAAGAAGGAGAAGGGCGAGCGCGGCGAGGGTCGGATCGAGAACCTGCTGGAACTGGTCAGCGCGGCGCGCGGTTTCACGGGGGACGGCCCGAGCGAGGAAGACGCGCCCGCCGCGACCCCGCGCTCGGCACTCGAGAATTTCCTCGCGCACGCGGTGCTCGAGTCGGGCGAGGGCCAGGCGGACGCCTGGGATGATTGCGTGCAGATGATGACGCTGCACTCCGCGAAGGGGCTGGAATTCCCCGTCGTGTTCCTGGCCGGCATGGAGGACGGACTGTTTCCGCATCAGCGTTCCGCGGCCGATCTCGCGTCGCTCGAGGAGGAACGCCGGCTCTGCTACGTCGGCGCGACGCGGGCGATGCGCCGTCTCTACATCACCTATGCCGAGCAGCGTCGGCTGTACGGCATCGATACCTACGGCTCGCCGTCCCGCTTCATCGGCGAACTGCCGCCCGACCTCGTCGAAGAGGTGCGTCCCCGACTCAAGGTCTCACGGCCCGCCGTCGCGGTGGCGGCGGCTTTTCGCCGACCCGCCGAGGAGGACTCGGGCAGCCGTATGCGCATGGGCAGCCGCGTGCGGCATGCGAAGTTCGGCGAGGGGGTGGTGCTCAACTTCGAAGGCAATGGTCCGCAAGCCCGGATCCAGGTCAATTTCGAGCGCCAGGGCACCAAGT
>Ga0116229_10003374_pt1 | contig 26183 bp, 18 predicted proteins | sample S1TSphgellanicum_3_FD_87313 | JGI IMG/M metagenome (GOLD analysis project Ga0116229, IMG submission 87313) | Host-associated microbial communities from peat moss isolated from Minnesota, USA - S1T2_Fc - Sphagnum magellanicum MG | ecosystem: Host-associated > Plants > Peat moss > Unclassified... | reverse complement strand
GTTTGCTATTAGCAAGTTCCAAACCTTTTACAATCCCAGTTTCATGTTTCCATCGGGCTTGTGAAAATGAAAATAAGTAGTCTTGAATTGTGCGAAATATTGTTGTTTGGCCAAATGTCGAGTATGGGTGGGGTGGGGCTGCTGCTCTTTGTGACTGGCACATCATGTTGTATATATCTCCAAGAGGAATTTTTTGGCTATTGTGAAATTTTTGATTTTTGATTTTTTTTGGTAATTTGAAACATTTGCCAAAAAAGTTTTTTTTAAAATCTAAATTTGTTTCCAAATTTTTTATTCATGGTTCAAGTAGGTAGCCAAAAATGTACAAGGATTTTTTCCTGTCACATTTTAATAGCCAAATTTAGCTAAATTGGTTTATGGATGATTGCCATCTTTACTACATTTTCAACAAAAGAAAATTTAAAAATTGGTTCAATGAACCGGGAGTTCCATTTTTTTAATGATTTGATGGAACATTTCATATTTTAACTATTGCACCATCACAACAAATTTTGCTTAGAAAATGGACTATGGTTTTTTTTTCTTTTTTCTTTCCTTTCTTTTTTGTGAGGACACAAATTTTGCTTGGTTTTTCTTCTGAAAAAATGGGTGCACATAATGGCATTATTTTTTCTATAAATTTAAAAAAAAACTAGAAACTTGAAATTGAAGTGATTTTTTTTGAGGTTTTCAATTGCTAGGAGTGATTTTTTTTTAAAAAGAGAAAAAGAAAAAGAAAAAAGGAGGATATCCTTTCCCAATATTTCCCTTTCTCTGAAAAAAAGAAAATGGCCTAATTTCGAGGAAAAATAATTAATTAATTATTTTTCCCACCACATTTGGACTCTACTTTTATAGTTAGGTAGCCGATTTTTTCACTAGTAGGTTTACAGGTTCTAAAAACCTATCGCCATTTAATGCTAAATCCCTCTTGGGATGCTAGCCAATGCAAAATTTAAAAAATAGAAAAAAATAGAAAAAAGAAAACACACACACACGTACAGGTCACACATGAGTTATAGCCATATTTGGCTAAATGATCATCACCACTTTGGCTACAAAAAAATCCTAATCTTTTAATAAAAAATTTAGAAAATTTAATTTTTTTGAAATTAAAAAAATTTGTACTACATAATAATAATAATAATAGCTACCTAGTTTTCTTCCTTTTGAGTCAGATCCCCAAAAGTTCCCACCCTTTTTTCCCACCCATTTTGGCCTGGCACCATGTATGTGTACACATGGCTATGGAGAGGTCGAGGTGGGTACATTTTTCTTCTGCAAAGGAAGAGAAGAGAAGACACGAGAGAAGAGAAGAGAGAAGAGAGAGAGAGTTAATAGCTAAGTGCAAATGCTGAAGATGTTTTTGGCAACTTCTTTGAGGAAGGGCCCAAAATCAAACACACGCACACGAACACGCCCCACTCACTGGACTTGGTGAACTACTACGGACCCCCACATCCCCACCCCCTCGTGTGGGCGTTCTTCCCAAACGACTAACGCTGGCAAGCAAGTAAGCCTGGCTACTCCTTCGTTTCCTTGCGCTTTTTTGCGTTGTGCCGAGGAAGAAGAAGAAGAAGAAGAAGAAGAACATCTGTGAGAGACAAAGTTTTGGGAGCAAACACCAAAAACAAAAAAACAACAACTATTGCACAATACTACTTACCGACAAACGACGACCAAGACGACGACGACGACGACGGTAGGTCCCTCTCTGTGTCTCTCTCTGTGTTCCTTTTTTTCTGTTTTTTTTCGTTATAATTTGTTTTGTTTTTGTTTTTTCAAACTTTTGGTCATGTTTCTGGTTCGCCATCTTCAGCCGCTTGTTGCTTCAGTTTTCATAAATGGAAATGCACTCTTTTTCCTTTTTTTTTCCTGTATACAAGGGGAGTTTTTTTTTTTTTTTTTGGTTTCAAATGTTTCTCCGTGCTCTGCCTTTTTCTTCTTTTTTGTCTTTGAAATGTTGTGCGTTTTTCAGAGTGTTTTTTCACAACATTTTTCAGAGTGTTTTTTTCCCTGTTTTTTTTTTTCCCGGTGTTTTTGAAGGTTTTTGGAATGTTTCATTTTGAGGTTTTCTGTGGTGTTTTTTTTCCCGGCGGGGTGTTATTTGGCTGCGAGTAGCTCTGGAACCAAAACGAAAAGAAAGCGAAGCTTTTGTTCTGGTTTTATGCTTTTGATTCTTCTTCTTCTTCTTCTTCTTCTTTGGTTTGTTTTCTTGTACAGTGCAAGCTTTTGTTTCTGTACATTGCATTTGTTGTGCAGTCGCGAAAGGAAAACGAAGCTCTCTTTTTTTTGGGGGGGAGGCTTCAAAATGCATGATACTCTGTTGATCATTGTTGAGGCTATGCTCAAGAGTATGTCGCGGCTTTGTTTTCCTCTTCAGGCAGGCGGTTTAAAGCACTTTCTTTCCCTGAGTGTTCAGGTTGTTGTTTTGTATATTGTCGAGCTTCGAGATGATGTTCGACATAAACGCGCAGTAGTCTTTGTTTGAAGTTCAGTAAGAACACGAAGCATTGTTAGTGTTGTTGTTGTTGTTTCGTATGTTGTCGGGCTTGGAGATGATACTTCACACAAACACGCAGTATTCTTTGTTTGAAGCTAAGTAAGAACACGAAGCATTGTTAGTCTTGTTGTTGTTGTTGTTGTTGTTTTGTATGTTGTCGGGTTCGGAGATGATACTTCACACAAACACGCAGTATTCTTTGTTTGAAGTTCAGTACCAAAACAAAGCATTGTTAGTCTTGTTGTTGTTTTTCATGTTCTCGAGCTTGGCGATGATATTTGACACAAACGCAGTATTCTTTGCTTGAAGTGAAAGTAAGAACACAAGGCATTGTTAGTGTTGTTGTCGTTTTGTACGTCCTCGAGCCTGGCGATGATATCTGACACAAAACACGCAGTATTCTTCGCTTCAAGTGGAGTAAGAACACAAAGCATTGTTAGTGTTGTCGTTGTCGTTGTTTCGTATGTTCTCGAGCTTGGGGATGATATTTGACTCAAGCACGCAGTATTCTTTCTTTGAAGTGAAGTATGAACATGAAGCATTTGTTAGTGTTGAACAACTTGTGTGCTTCATCAAGCTTTTCCTGAAGAGTTTTTTTTTTTGCCCCCTTCCTTTGTGTTTTGTTTTTGGCGGTGCATGTCTATCTGCATAGTGCTTGTCTTTGTTTACTGTGTGTCGATTTGTTGCAATACGCTCTAGTCTGCAGCTCTCGTCGTCGGAAGACGGTTGGGGGATGTAGAACAGGCTGTTCGCGGTACCTATTGTGTGCATCGAGCGGAGACTTTTGCTTGAAGGCGAACGGTGCTTTGGCAGCAACCTTACCAACATGCGTCACTTGCTTCTCACTGGCAACAGGCTTTCGAGTAAGCTTTGTTTTGGAGAGTCCGCACTTCGCAGTTTTCTCGGAGTCTTTTGCGTCTGTTGCTCATATTGCATGAAACAGATCTATTTCTGCAGAGAATATTACCAGTAACTTTCCAGGCAAGAAGATTTGATATGTACCGTTGCCTTCTTGGGCTCCGCCGGCCAAGCCGTTGTTCTCTCTAGTCCGCCTCCTGGTAGAGTGCCTCCTTCAGACTACCGTAGTAGGCTATTTTTGCTTTTGGAGCCGTCTGCCCTCAGCCTTCCCTGGTTTTTTTTCGCCCACCCATCATCTCGCATTGACGTGTTTTGCCAGCTTCTGCTGGGTCCCAGCATTTGTATGCATTAGGTTGCAAGTCTTTCTTCTGTAATAAGCAGCACCTCCTCAACCTACAAAAGGCAAATGTAAGAAAATTGGCTTCAGGGGAAAAGGGGCAATGAACTGATGCAGGTTGTTCTCATGCAACTGCATTGATGTTCAGACTGGCAGATTCATGAGCATGGACATGCAGATGTTTGGACCAATGCACTGTACTAGGAGCAGACATTTGACAAGTGTGGGTGCTTTCCCTTTGAAGGATAAGCATGTGTATACCAAAAGTTTAGAGATCAGAAGCTTGATGCTTTTTTTTTACAATGCCGCAATTGTCATTTTGTCTGTAATGGTTGTGAATCACTTGTTTTGCTTCCATTCTTTGGATTATATATTTTTCTCAGGGTTTGCCTCTACTACAAGCACAAGTGTTTGTATGTGATGCTTCCGAACTGATGTATACAAGCATGCTTTCAAGCAATATCCCAAAAGACTTTGATTATGAAGTAACTGTTGGATGTGACAGTTCCATCAGTTGAGGGCTTTGTTATCTTTTAAGTGGATCTGTCACAGACATGGCCTTGGGGGGCCCCTCTAAAGGGAAAGAAAGTTCTTTACTTGGAAGACTATTCTTTGGAATGGGCTGTGGATAGTGAAGTTTCAGTGGCTCTGGGTTGTCATTTCTGTGCTTGTTTCGCTTGTTTCTGCAGGAATTTGTTTGTTGGATAGTTTTGACTAAACTTGGTTATGCTGCAATACTAAAATAGAACTTCTGGCAGCAATGTTTGATCCTGAGCACCATGTATCAACATGTGCTACCTATGGCAGCTGGAGTGCTTTTATTACTTGGAGTGTGCCAGAAACTTTGGCGGGTTCCCCTACTGTCAGTTATTCAATATCTGACCTGGAAGATGGATTCTTGTGTCTCTCCCCAACTTCTAGTCTGCAAGTAGTGAGAAAGTCTCATATGTAAGTCGATCAGTGATTGCAGATGGGATTTTGGAGTTCACTGAAACAAGCAGAGGAGGATACGACATGAGGATCCTGATGGAATTGAAAGTGATTATTTCTCAAACATCCTCCTCTGTAAGCCACATTCTGTTCTGGTGATCTTCTGCTGGTGTTTGACATTCAACTGTGTTGCATTTGCTTGGCTTGCTGTACTCAATTTTGGAAAGAAAATGGAAGCTTGTTGGGCTAAACAGCTTTCTGGGGTGAAGTTAGTGCCGCTATTACCTGGCAGGTAAGGGTTAACAGAAGGTAGGTCAAGAGTGCAACCCCTCTAGTATTCATTTGACAGTGCTCATAGTGTTCTGATGTTGACTGGGAGGCTATAGTAAATTGAACAGATGCAAAAAGTACTGGGGTGTATTGTTTCCAAAAGAGGAAAGGCTCACGTGTTGTATTACTGTTGGTTTCCAGAGGGGCAGTTGCAGTTAAAACAAACTTGGCGACACTATTAGATGGTCTCCAAAGATTGAACAATTCAGGAAACCCCAGGTTCTTCACACATGCAAACAAATTGTGAGATGGAGGCTGGTGTTAAATCTGTGCCACCTGCAAAACGGGGGCGTGGACGTCCTCGAAAAAGTGTGCTTGGAGGAGCAGAGGGTGGAGGAGATGGGGCCACACCTCAAAAGTCTGCAGAAGGTGGAACACCTCTGAAATCTGATGCCTCACTGAAGAAGAACAAGAAGAAAAAAAGTGAGGTGGCAAGTCCAGCCACTGTTGATGTGACGCTTGTGGGCCAGCAGGTGACTGGTGTACTGGATGGGTCTTGTGATGTTGGTTACCTATTGAGTGTGAGGGTGGGGAACACTGATACTGTTCTTCGTGGTGTTGTTTTCCAACCGGGGTTGCCTCTGCCAATATCCAAGTTGAATGATGTTGCACCAACAGTCATGCATGTGAAGAGAGATGAGACAATTCTTCCACCTGTGGCACCTGCAGCTGCTCTAGTTATGCCTGCTGTGCCTAGCATCTCAACAGTGCCTGGACCTGCTGCAATGGCCATACCAGGGATTGTACCATCTACTTCCATTTTACCAGCTCCATTTCAACGAGTATACAAAGAGTCAATCCAGAATCATTCTCCTCAACCAGTGTAATCTACACACTCGATTATATTGGAGTTTACGTATCAATATGCAGTCAGGAGCATGATGTGAATGATACTGCCATGCGCAGCTGTTGCACAACTTGTAAGTGGAGGGTATGTGTGATTCTCTATTGGATAAAGAGTTCCAACTGGGTGAAACATTTGTGCAATTCAATCCCTTTTTTTTTGAAATTCTGTCAAATTGTGTTTGGGAAGCAACAGAGATGTGATGTGGTTGTCATCATTGCATGCTGACGATCATGGATGTGTGGTTTCAAGAATGGCAGTGGTGCAATTCAGTAAGCTTGGAGGCAGAGAGGGGAGTGGGTTACTCTTTCATCGTCTTTACATCTAGAAAGTTCTGCTTTAGCAGTAAGTGACTCTAGGAAGCAAAGGATCATAACTTGCTTTGCTAATCAGATGCAGGACTTGTTCTCCTGTTGTTGCAGCTTCAGCATTGCTCATCATCTGTCCGTGGTTGAGAACCAGCTGCCTCAACTTAGGGAATTGGGGGTTTTAGAGTTTTGTCCTCAAAGTGAACCCTTTTTTTTTTTTGGTGATATGTGATTTTGGACCTTGAAGGTGCCAGCAAGTGTGCTCAAGTTTCCTTTCATGTGGTATATACTGTGTTTTGACAGTAGTGACATATGGATGATAATTTGAGTAAATCTTTGCTTTGATGTGCAGCTGTATTCTCTTCCTAGTGCGAGAGGCCCATAGATCTTTTGCGGTTTTCTTTACTGACTTTCTGCCCATCAGTGAGGGAGAACTAGGGGAATGATGCATTTTGGTCCAACACTTGGGAGGAATGTTCACCAGGTGTTACTCTGGAACTGTGAGTTCATTTTTTGTGAGAAAACTTACATGGAACATTTTCTGCTTTCATTGTTGCTGGTTTGAACTTTGCCATAAGGGGCAGTGTTATGTGAACTGTATGTATATGAACCATGAATGGAACCTGATACTCGATATCTCCCTGAGCACCCACCAGAATAGACATTTGAGAATTCAGGTACTAATAATTGCTTTTGATGGAATTCCACCTTTCTGATGCTTGAACAAGTGCTTCATAGATACGAGAAGAAAGGATGTACCATAATTGTATGTAACAATCCACAACATCTTTCGAGAACCACCTCAAAAAACATGAGTTCTGTGTTTTGTGGTGCATCCTAAACCTTCAATCTTCAATTCTTGGGCTATTTAAATGGAAAAGACATTCATGCACGAGGTTTTCCCCCGTTTCAAAGTTGTTTGGCCACGTTTGAGAACAAACCTAGTTAGGATACTACATCTTGCCTTTGCTAATACAACATAACCCCTAAAGTTCCCTTTAGAATCCCCTTCTTTTAGGTTTAAGGTTCTTGGTGCCCCAAAAGAAAAGCCAAATGCTCATTTAGTTTATACAAAGCCCAAAAACTTTCTTTGCTTTTCTTTCAAGAAACGTCATTTAAAACTTCATACAAGAGAAATGTAGTGATTAATCAAAACTTTATTGATGCTTTTCATCACATGTGAAGTGCTGCAAGCCACTTTTTGTCTTGTTCCATCATTGAATTAAGTCTTGATGAGATTTGATAAGCTTTTTTTTAGGAGTTTTCAACAATGTTTTGAAACTAGATCTTCATAGTAAATAGAAAAACTAAGTGCTTCTTATGGTTCAACGAAAAGTGATCAAACACAAAATTTTGGCATCTTGGAAAGGATTTGAATAAAACCATCAACCAGTCGAGGTTAACTACTAGTACCTCAAGGGGCTTCACATGTGAGGTAATGCATCCCATTGTATTACATTGAAAGCATTGAAACCTAAAAGAGATTTGATGGCTTTTGGAAATAAAATGTTGTTTATGACTTATTGAGACTTTTGCACATATGCATGAATTGAAAGTATATATATATATATATATATATACTAGTGGGTACCCGTGACCTTCGGGCACTATGAAGTCCCCGGAAGTGAGTTGGGGGGGTGGGGGGGCAAGCAAAAAAAGACAAAATTATCAAATATATTTGGTTGGTTTTGAGTGTGTAGTCAAAGATATAGAAGCATGCTTACAATTGTTTACTTCATTTCCGGCTTTATAGCCAGTTTTGGCACAATCTTCTTTAGGAAGGTCGTCACATTTTTCTATGGAAGATCCCCACTGTGGTTACAAACAAAAAATCTTAGAAAAATAAAATAAAAAACAACACTTCTAGGGACGACTTGGGGTCTAGGGACAACTTGGGGTCGGTAGCTCTTGGCAACTACCTCCTTACTATGAGATAAATTGCCACATGATTGTTTCCTTCATTCCATGGATGGATGACGGGACCCCCACCCCCAATAGAAAAGAGAAAAAATTTCTCCTTTTCCCCCTCTCCCCAAAACCCAAAAAAAGAGAAAAAATTGGCTGCATTGATTGCATACCGAGCCTTCCTCAGTGCCTGCCTGAAATTTTTATTATGGGCCAATACCCCTTCATAACCGGATGGATACCTATTGTGCTATAAATAGGGCAGAATGGGCAATTCTGTGAAAGAGTGGAGTTTTGCAATTTAAGAAGGGCCCGCACCTTCCCCCTCTTTGCCTTGGATGGATGGAGGGACGAATGGATGACGGGATGGACGATAGGACAGATGGATGGAAAGGACGACCACCCAAGGACGACAAAACCAGCAACACTATGGCCATGTCCAAAACCCAAAGCATTTTCTATCTTCCCCACGGATGATGGGACAGATGAGGACAGAGGACAAGACGGATGGATGGAAAGGACGAGCACTCAAGGACGACAAAACCAGCAATATTATATATATAGATATATAGCTTGTATCTAAATGTAAAATTGATCTTACAAAATATATATGTTTACACCTAAGATTTTACAACGGTTGCACATACTTAGATTTTTGTTGTCAACCATTTAAGAAGAAACATTGAAGTCATCAAAATTTTCAACAACATTTGCACGTTTCTAAAATGTATGATGGCTACTTTTAGGGTTTGAGCTTTAACAAATGAAATGTAAGCAATAAGGTTGTAGGTTGTTAATGTCATAGTTTAAGAAGAGACAAAGTTTCAAGAGTTGTTTGGTGACCGCCATTGTTGAGCCCATGATTAGCCTTTTTTGACATGAGGTAAATCATCAAGATAACAAAGACCACATTCTTCATAAACAAAAAAAATTGTAGATTATGTTTGAATTTGATTAAGTTCAAACATATTTTGAAACATAATGTTTTGAAACACCATCATGTGAAACATTAAGTAGATCGTTTGTTTAATTTCTCGTAGAACCTCATTTGGGATTTTTGAAACCTCATTTGAGGTTGTGAAGCTTCCCATCAAAAGGTGTTGACAATGCTCTTAACAATTGACAATAGATTGGTATACGAACTTATGTTTGGTATCAATCAAAACAAATGGAGAAATGATCAATAAACATATTGCCTAGCTCATGACCACCCATCATGTTCCAAGGCAACCTCATGTGTTTGAGGTTGTTTCCACACATTTGTTACAATCTTCTTCAATTGGTAGAATTTAGTGTGTGCTTTTTGGGATTTAGTTTTCTCCCAGGCCATTGACAATTGTTCCCATTTTGATATGGACTCCTTGCTACAAAAGAATCAAGCACGGCCATGCCATGACGATAATGTGAAGTTGGATTTGTGGACAAAGCTCAGGAGGAATTGAAGATGTGGACCATTTCGTAAGAAGACCATTTGATGTCAAAAGTTGCCAGTGCAACCTCAGATGGAGAACATGGCTTTGCTGGTCAACAGGCCAAAGGAGTTATGCACAGTTCACTATATCTGGAGACCTTGAAACCAGCTTGCTATAGATCTTGTTTGTCAGGAATGAACACTGCTTTAACGTAAGGAGGCATTGGGCATGAGAGGCAGCAATGGGAGTGCTGGCATGGATTGTGATAGAGCTGCCAGGGAACAACCATACATTCAAGGTCTGGCACGGATGGAGAGCTTTGAGACAACACCTTCAGAAAACAATCCGTGGATTGGATATGGTTGCTATGCCCATTCTATCAAAGGCCAATGAAGAGACTTTGGAAGCTGCAGAAATAGTACACAAAAGACACAAGAATTTAAGAGAACTGTGGTTGCAAGGGCAAGAAGGTGAGAAGCATGGTCATCATCATCCATCATCATCATGTCCAGCCATGTTCAAAGTGGGTATGGGCGCAATCAGATAGTCTTTTTTTGTTGGAACTGCAACCGAGCTGCTCAATGACAGCAGGTAGATTCCAACTTCATGGCTTTGATTGTGCCCAGGACATCAACAACAATCCATGGGAAGCTGAGAAGATGGCCTGCAAGCAAGAGCTCAGAATCCTCAAGCAGGAGTTTTGCTCTTGCTCTCCAATTAGGGTGATATGTGACATGGTACCATGCAGATGCCTTTGGCGCCAGATCCATGAGCTCATCAACTGTGGCAGCACGTGTTGTTACACGTTCCAACTTGTCTGCATTTGGACGAGTTTCAAAAACTGCTCGAAATTCTTTTCTAAGTGAGGTATAGGCATTCTTCATTCGGTCCTTCAAGTCCCTTAGATGGCGACCATAGGGATGACGCAAAGACCCCAAATGGCCTGTCACAACATCCGCCTCATTTTGCACATCAAAATGTGCCATCAGACCTCGCAATTGCTCATCATAAGAGATTTTGGATGTCCACGCCTCTTCCAAGAAATCCTCAAACCCTGCATACTCTAAATCACTGTCATAACTCTGCTTCAAGTCATCACTTCGTTCCTTCTGTGGAAAATGCTCACCTTCCTCATTAACTATTCGCTTTACATTCCTGTACAAACGGCCAATCACCTTATTTGACTGATATGTCACACTTGCATCCTTTTCCATAAAATCGGGATACACTTTTGGCCTCATGTGTGAAGGCAGACTGGCTGCCTTGCCTGTTTTCGGGTAGTCTACTGCCATAGCTGCAAGCTTGGCAAGCTCCAAACAATTCTCATCCAAGGCACCCAAAGGGCTACGATCTGCATGCACCACATGTGCATTGCAGATTACACCCAAACTGTCGTTCACCATGTGCTTGGCAAAAAACTCCACAACATCCTGCATACACACACACACAAGCTTATCAGAAGGGGACAAACTGCCATTCATCTCTCTAAAACCTTAACCTGATACATATTCCTACAACCTGATTGACAACATCCATGCATCATGTAAAAGCCGAAGAGTGTTCTTCCACTAGGGCAACAACAACCAAATGGTGGAATTCTGTGATATACATACACGGATGTTTGCTGGGCGAGTCAGGTTTCGGATCAGTTCTGCACTGTAGTCCATAGGAGTTGCACTGCTTCCACTTGGAGGTATAAGTCTTGGATCCCAACATGTGAAGTAGAGATCCCCATCAAGGTCACTTCCAGATGCCTCGTTCGGGTGAGGTCGCTCCCCAGTTTGGGGTACCACAAGACAGTCTATCATGTGGTGCAACTCAGGTACATCAATAGCATCTAATACCCGAATGTCACCAGGATGCATACAAGGGTTTTTGGTCATCACCACTTTCCCTTGGATTACCTGCGTTGATGGAGGATGCCCAACTTTGACAGATGACCCATCTCCAGGATGATGGCACCCGTAAGTAGCAGAAGGCTCTGACACTTTGATGAAGCACTGACCATATTGTAGCAACCCTGTTTCATCCAAACAACCCAGCAGCCACCGCCCTTGTGGCACAAAAATCCTTGTCTTGGACACAAGGTCTTGAAGTTGGCGAGCACGAATCGAGAGAAGCATGTTATACAAGTGTGGCTCTGCTGCTGGGTGGAAGCCAGCTTGAAGCATACTCACTGCTGTACTGTAGAGGTCACTTGTACATGTTGATGTCAGTACTTCCAATGCCATGGCTGGAAGGTTGAGAAACGCTTCCAACCGCTCCAACTGTGCAGTTTGTAATGCTTCAAACACAGAATCTTCTACTTCTAAAGTTGTCAATAGAATGACAATCTGTCGATTGAGATAGCAAGGCAGGAAACGTGACCAGCCCACAACTTCAAGCTCCAGATGTTGGGAGGTGAATTTTTTCATGCTGTCACGCAAACCCAACTTCCATTGAACATGCAGATCTCCACTCCATTGTGCCACCACTCCCTTGTAGCCTGCATATCGGATTTGATAGGCAGAAGGTGGGTTCTTCTCTAATTGCAGAGACTCTGCCACTTGCAATGCAAAATCGGGTGCAATTTTTCCAATCCCGTCAGAAAAGGTGTACCCATTTCGAATTATATCAGGAAGATCAATGACATGCTCCTTGGAAACTGTCAGGGTTGAGAATGTTGATGAGAAACACTGCCCCATACGGGCTGCATATTTGGCCACGTTAAACCTCGGAAAGCACCCCATCCATTCCCTCACTTTGTTTGTATTCCCTGCAAAAAACCACGCAGAGCCATCCCGCAGCTGGTTTGCTGAGAAGGCCAGGAAGGAATACCTCAGACCACATAGCTCAAACCCATGCTCCAGAATGCTCAAAACTCTATAATAGAGCTCAGTCCGGTTAAACCCATGGATTGTTGAAAGCTCTCGAGCAATGGGAGCAATAGGCACTGTCAATGCTGGTGAAGTCAACTGCTGCAGGTTATCGTCCATGAATGACACTCTCAAAAACCTTTCAGATATATGACCAAAGTGCCGCAGCACACGGTTTGACATCTCCACCTCAGGGGCAAGGCAGTAAGCCCTGGTGGGTGTAAAAACCAGCCTGCGAACAACCATATTAGCAGATCCTAAACTGCTTTCTCGGCTCACCTTACTGTTTCGCATCCATTCCATCACTTGCTGTAGCCTCTTAGCAGCATCAAACACAGGGTGGGTATATGAGAGGATATGGAGCAGCGCAAGCTCAGCTAGCTTGTGATCAGCCCTCAGCTCATTGTAAAATGCATCTGTCAAGCTGGTGACATTTAGTGTACCTCGGTGCACCAGCACATTGATTAGGAACATGATGCCAAAGCTCACTCCTGGCTGCTTAGGGACAAAGAAGAATTCACCTCTCACATTCTGGCTGCTGGTGGTTTCATGAGAGAGCTGTAGTGGTGGAAGGGGTATTTTGAATCCCAATCTGTGCTGCTTGAAAAATGCAAGCAGTTTCCGAAAAATGGATCCTTGCCTAGGTGAAACACTGATGCTGTAGGCAAAGCAGCGGCCGATGCTTTTTTCAGGGGTGAAATCTGTTGTCCGAATCCATGGATCATCATCATCAAGCAATGGGGATGACGTGCTACAGTAGACGTCGTCTCTTGCTGTCCTAAAAAAGATCAATGGAGGCATCCAAAGCTGCAAGAGCATCATCAGAGCTGGCTCTTTCTGTCGTGAACATTGCACCTCTTTCACAACCCGTAGATCCCGAAGCAGCAGCTCCAGCTTCATATCACATGGCACGTACTTGAGCTCAATCTTCTTCAGAAGACTGAACAGGAAGTACAATTTCCGTTCCTGCTTGTCAACACAAAATGTGCAACTGGAAGGAACTACCCAGCTACAAAGAAGCTCATGTGGGCCTGTGAGACAACCCACCTGCAGCTTCACCTCTGTCAACTCAATGATGTTTCCTGTTCCATTCAAAACAGTCCACAGATAGCAACACAAAGATGGTGAGCAACATCTGATTCTTCACCCCATCTGATTGATGCATCCACAAGATTCCCATACCTCGCCTGATCATAAAGCTGGCTTGACAACTAACTGCATCCCGGCAACCTAGAAAAATGCAACAACTTCTCACTCCAAAAAATGCCTCAAGAAAATCCCCATTTCAGGTTCCTTGAGAGCTGCCTGCAAGCACAACCACAAAATCTGCAAGAGCATCATCACTGGCAAAGAGTAAAAAAGAACTGTGCATACCTAGTGAAGTTTTAGATACCCCTCTCCCTGGATTGCTCATGCAGACTTTCAGAACTTGACCTTGGAATTCAAGCTGTCCATGCTCTCCCAAGCGGCAAGCTTCTTTGGCCACATTAGCAGATGCAAAATGCACAAAAGCATGAGTAGGCATGTCCAAGAAAGCTCGCTTCACTTTGCAACGATCCACAATCCCGACTTTCAACTCAAGATAATCAGCCAACTCCTTTGCCCTTGCATTCACTCTTAGGTTCCCCACTGTGATCTGTGCGGACTCCTCCATAACTCTTGAAGCAATCCAGAGAGAGCTTGAAGAAGCAAAACTTTGTCAAAGCTCAGTTGTCAAGAAAGTAAAATCATTTCCTAACAATCCTCCACAACCAACAAACAATAAACAAAAAACAAATCCAAAACTTAGTACTTTTGTCAACCTTCTTGAGCTCTCTATTTCTCACCTCTCAACTCCAAGAAAAATTCTCAGTTTTGCAAATGACCCATGATCAGAAATCACCATTGATCTCTGTTTCCTCACCTCTCGAATCAAAAAAATTCTCAGTTTTTGCACATGACCCATCATCAGAAATAGGTATCCATTGATCTCTATTTCTCACATCTCAGCTCAAAATCTTGCAAATGACCCATTATCAGAAAATACCCATTGATCTCTCTGTTTCTCACATCTCTCAACTCATAAAATTTTCTCAGTTTGCAGTTGACCAACCCATCATCAGAAAATACCCATAAACTCAAAATTCAACTCATCCTATCAATCAATCTGTAAATGTAAACTCCTCAAAACATCACAAAACACTCTTCTTTTGCAAACTGAGCTGAGTGCATAGTTCCAGTTCTCTGCTACTCAAAATCCATCATAGCAATCAAAACCAAGAGAGCTTCTTGGTTTGTGTATGACTACTCCACTTTCTTGTTTTAGTTCAAGCAATTATGTTTTTCTTCAGTAAAATTAGGTCTTCATTTTTCAAGTGTGAAGAAAAAAGGGACGTTTCTTTTGGTCCTGACAAGAAGATCTTGTTTTTGGTCACTGATTCTGTTTTGTGGCAAATGTAGGACATCACAATCTTTGGGCCTCCTTTCACCCCCTAACCCCTCTTTTCATTGGTATCCGTAAAGTAGTGAAATTTTATTAAATCTCAGTATGAAATGCTGAAACTCAGCACTTAATGCACAAGGTTCGAGAGGAATTATAGTAGCTGTACAGGTAGGAGAAGTGAAAATATATGTAGCAGCAGTGGAGTCGCTCATGAAAAAGAAAGAAAGACAGGAAACAATTGATGGTTTTCTGAGTTTCAAATGTATATTTTGCAGGTTTTTTTTTTTTTGGAATCTCACCCTCTTTATGACCACACTCAGGGTACTGGTGCTCTCTTTTCCTGACTTTGCTGATATCTCTATTATTAAGCCATATATTCTTTCTCTGAAGAAAAAAAAATTCGCCAAAAATTCAAGGAAATTTTTTTTTTTGGGGGGAGGGATTCTGCCACATTTGCACATAGTTTTTTTTGGTAGTTTTGAGGCAGCTTTTAGCCAGTTTTTTTTAAAATACAGTTTAGACAGTTTTTTACAACCGTTTTGCCAATTAATGCTAAATCTTTTTTTGGGTTGTGATTGCTAGCCTAGTGATGCTACCTACATCAGAAAAAATTGTGGGAAAAAAAAAATCCATTGGTTTTAGTACATGACATTGGCAAATGGTGGAAGAATTCTAGTTTACCCATCAAACAGTATTTATTTTAAACCCTAAATATTTATAAAAAGGATTAAATTCATCTTACATTGACCAGTTCAGACTCAGGCTGAAAAACTTAAATGACAAATTTAGAGGACATTAAACTAAATTTTGCACTAAATTTTGTGCTTCATCTACAGGGCTATGCACAACCCTTTTTTGAATCCAAATGCTCTTACATATGCTATAATATCAGTTGGGCACTCCTTTATATACTTCTTTAATCAACTCTAAGAGCATCCCCAGCAGTGCTCAGTATGTGACCCAGCAAAAATGTTTTTCACATCCAAGTTTAGTTATATACTTTTTTTGCAACCAAAAATCCATAAAACTTGAAACAGGGACAGCAAACAGATGGGGGACGACTAATAGCAAACCACCTGGACCAATCATTGTTATTATGGGCCAATCAGAAACACTGAGCAGCTGTCAAATCATATTTATTACACTCTTCTCTGCTGGTGCACACCGTTGCTGCGCCTTTTACTAGCCGCCAAGAACTGTGCAATTACGCTGAGTCAAAACTATTTTCCTGAGCCAAACCGGCATGTTTTGACTTTTCTTCATCCAATTTTACTGTGCAAGATCACATACTGAGCAAGTGAGCACCTCTGAAGATGCTCTAAGGGGGTAAAGTTAGAATAAAAATAATGGGGATGAAATTATTCCTGATTTTGTTTATATGTCAACCATATGAATTTAACGGATTTTTATTTTTTTTTTCCACTTGACATATATGATCTCATTGGCCATACGAAGGAATGGGGTTAAGGAATTCTGTAAGGCAAATGCCACCCAGGATATTAGACTCAGAGGAAAAAAAAAAAAGGGGTGAGGAACACAATTAAGAATAGAAATTCTACTTGGCCAATAACGCGATGCAGCCTACACTCAAGAGGTTCAATTTTCCTTTTCAGAAGAGGGGTGACTTTTTTTGGATTTTGATGTTCCCAATGTGTTCCCACCATGTTACCAATCCATTCCCTACATGTTACCCCAAGTTCTCAACTTGTTCCTCAAGATCTTCCCAATAGCATCAAACTTTATGCCATAGCCTTTGTGCAAAATTGAACTTCCATAACCTATAAAAAGGTGGGCCAATGAAAGCATTTCTATACTCCTATTTTAAGGGTGCAAACTTCAATTTGAAAGATAGTCTCCCAAAGTTTAAGAATTTTGGCTATGATGGACAATCAAAGTATGTCATTCAAAAACAAAACAAATCTTTGACATGCACGACACATCAAAGTAATAGAACAAACAATAAACAAAAGTAAAAGATTCCCAAAAAAGTTCTTCAGATGGAGAGAGGTAGAAGGCAATGTACCAATGTCCTAGAATATTGATAACCCAACAAAATCTTCTTCAAAACGACATTGAGCCATTCAAATCATAAGTGGGACCTCCACTCTCACCTACACCCATCCCAAAACATACTCATTCAACAAGTGAATGGTTTAGCAAGTTCACAACATCGTTGTCAAACACAATTGTAATATTATATTGTTGTGCTTGTTCAATTTGAAAACCTCCTAATCACCGGTATACTACCAAGAAATGATGTTGATCTTGATCATAAGGTTTGCAGAACTCATGTAAAAAGCATACCATATTGATTAACATCAACAAACCATGTTAAACAATTGTTGTTGATCATTATCACAACAACCTCAAGCATTTCATGATGTAAAAAAAATTCACATTGTGAAAGTGGAAGAAATCAAGTGGAGAATTGGGCTTTTGCTTTGTGCTTGAAGATTGCAAGCAACGATTCAAGAAAACACAATCCAAAATACATGAAACGATGTCATGGAAAAAATATTAAAACGAAAAAATACCTAATAATTGCAAATGAACATGGGTTTGAAATTACATGAGACAAAGGATGAAAGAAAAAAGGATGAGCGCTCCAAAGCCTACGAGGAAACAATTCTGAAATTTGCAAATTGACATACACATAGGAATAGACCTTTCAACTAGAAAAGTCAAGAAATAAAAGAAATAAGGCGAGATTCAAAATAACATTGATCAATGAAAGGTGCTTACACTGTAATTAACTTCAAATTGGATTCATCCTATTTTTACTATTTTTTTTCTCAATTTCTAATCTTGAAAATATTTTCAAATTCTCCCCAAAACATAGCAAAATTAATCAAATTTACAATAAGAAAACAATATTCTTTAAAATTTTCCCAATTTTTTAGTCAAAGAGATGACAAAAAATATGTGGCTCATTGTGCAAGTGTCGTTTTAAATTATCAATTGTTTATATTTTAGTGTCACTTTAATGGAATGTGTGGATGTGTTTTGATTACAACATTAAAAAGAAAACCTAGACTACATGATGTATTAATATTGAACTTGTTTTATGTCATGTTGTATTCTACATCACATATAACATGTGTTAAATTAAAACATTATTATGATGAATTCATGTAGATATATTTGAATCGACCACATTGTTAATAAAGGTATAATGATTTATGTTAGTGATATTTGATATTACCACTTGTATGTTGTTTAACAATTACATGTTTATTGTTAGTATTATTATTTAGGTTCAAGATTTTTTGGATTAAATGAATATTTAGTCACGATGAATCCTAATGTCTATGATTTCAAGATTTTTTTGTCTCATGTGTGTCACAAGGTTTTTCTTTTCAATTTTGCTATATCAAAAATCTGGATAAAATTTCCCCAAAAACGAGAAAAATTAAAATTGAATTCACATTAGAAAAACTAACAAAATCTCTTTTTGTTGGAAAAACAACAAACATGTCCCAAAGGAACACTTACACTTCAAGATTCTACCTAAAATTGAATTTGGGTCTTGCAAGACAAAAAAATATCTCCACCTTTTAAATGTATAATCTTATTTAAACTAAAAAATAATGATTAATGCAACTTATTTCATTAATGTGAGAGGTTATTGTTAACTATTGATTTTTATAGGTTTTTATCTAATTTTTAAAAGTACCTACCTTACCCTTAGGTCAATTTTGTCACTAAATAATCTTCAAAATAGTGAAATGAAAGTTTGAAAAAATATGAAGTTGACATGTTGAAATTCATGATAAATATCAAAGGCTACACTCTAAATAATTTCATTACTTGTATCATAATATTATAATAGATGATGAGAAAATATATAATTTCAAATTTTAAAAACGAATTATTTTTTAAAATTATTATTATCCGTTTGTCAATGTGGAAATTGACCCTAGGCTACAATATTGGGTTCTTGCCTGTTGCATCTAACTAAGTACCACGTACCTAGCAATCAAAGCCATATACCTTTTTAATTGTATTATAACTACTCATATTGCATTATAACTAATCATCCAATTTATGAAGACCTTTTTCATCAGAATTCATGAAAATCATTCTAAGATTCCCACTACCCTATTAATTTGTATTCTTTTACAAATTTTTCCAAGATTCATTCCCTTATCATGAATCATTCAAAACTCAGCATGATAATCCATTACAACCTACAAACAAAATTTATAAGGCACCTTTAGTTTATTTCTTTACCTTGCATTACCCAACAATGATTAAAAATATAACTTTCACCACCCAAAATGGTGAACATCATGAACCTAAAGAAATATTTTCAAAGTATTCATTGCCACATAAATAAAATATTCTTGAAATATACTTTGCCATGTTGAGGTAATATTCAATGGCATGTGTAAATATTCTATCACATGGTGATATTTTGAGCATGGATGAAATTGGTAAGAAATGAAAACTTTGGAACATTGGAAATGGATGAAAGTTGTAAACAAAGCTAACATTTGTTTAAGGACTTTGTTGGATTTTTTATGTTAGATTGTGCTTCAAGTTTCACATCAAGAACATCATCTTGCATATCAAATTGTTCAACTAATAATCTTATTTTGGATGTAGTTTTTCATAGTTCACATTCATCCAAGTATTTGAATAAACAAATTCATTTCGAACAAAAGAAAATGAAAAAAATTCAATACTTGACAATTGTGTATATTTAATGTAGATTTTCCATATTCATATACAACAAGTAGTTTTTCATTTTGGATTATATTTGAAGTTTTAGATAGTATGAACTTATTTGTATATAATGTTTATAATGTCAAATATTTTATTTTTGATGTTTTTTTCTCAAATTTCAACAACATAAATGACATGCGCTTTCTTGCATTCCACATTCATGAGGAAAACCAAATGATAGAACACGAGACAAATGTGTATAGGTATATAATGTATTGTCCATCTACACACATTGCAAGTTTACAATTTTGAAATATACTTCACTCTCTACACATGACAAGAGTGACTTGCTTAACATGACTTGCTATTCATTGAAATTTGTTTCAACTCCAAGTCAAATGATGAATGAATTCTTCCATTTGCCCATAATATATTACATGTTGTAGAATGTAATAGATGTGCTTATAATGCACCCACTTTTCCGACTAGCCCAATGAACTTGTCATCACTATGATAAAATCCATGCACATGCAAGTTGGGGAATTTCTAATTATCACTTCATATTCTTTTGTGTGTTAGGGTACACCATAGGTGATGTTGTTTATGAATTCATACCCTAGTGGAAGAACCTATGTGGGTGACAAACTAATTGTTGGGTGTCTTCATGTTAAGGTGTTTCACCCAAAAAACAAATTAGGACTTTTTAAAGTCTTATTGAACTTTGGGGCTTATAATTAAAGTTATATAATGATTTAAAAAAAAAATAGTATAGCTATAACAAAAAAAAATTGACTAAATAAGTTCCAACCAAAAAAATCATGTAAATTGCAAAAATTGGAATTTTTATGGAATTTTTTTTGGCTGCAACAAAAGTCCTTTTATTTACAAAGGATTCCAACTTTCGATTTATAAAATGTAACAATACAAAATTTATCAACTATTAACCATTGGTATGTATTTAAATGACTTAATATTTTATTTCGGTCATATGTTGATAATTGATCAACAATCTAGAACTACTTTGGTTGCTATGTGTAGTAAAACTACATTTGTGGCATCCTAAATGTTATTCCTTAACATGACAACACCATGCTTACAAAACACAACTAGTTTCTTCTAGTGTTGTTACTTCATCTTGAGTGAAATTTGTCCTTTTTTGCAAAGGCCATACTGCAAGCACAAGGGGCCTATCAATTACATTTCCTTCCCATGCTTCCCACGCAATGGTTTCAATTTTCATGACAAAACTAGAACTTATGAAGCTCACAAAAGGCACTTTTAAAGCAAGATTGTTTTGACCATCATATCATGGAGCATGAATGCCAATTTTTGTTGATACACTTTTGGCCATGTAATAATGTTTGTTGTTCTTTTGCAATGCAAAAAAATAAATATTGAACTTGAGAGGACATCGTTCAATATGCCAAACACCATGATCACAAACAAGTTCACACATTTCCCCAACATTATGTGTGAGAATAAGAATGTCACATCTTGCATTAGTAATGGATTAACCATCATGCACATTTGATCCATTGTTGCTTTGAATAAAAGTGTTGCCAATTCATGAACAAGAAAAATTAACATGGTCGTGCCTATGTGATTCCCCCTTTGACCCTAAGGGAAGATTTACACATCATTTATGGGATCCAAATATTGTCTTACCTTTTGAACATGGTGACCTTGATGTATAGGAGGAGCCCAAGGTGTATTTTTCAATAGTTACTACCATTTGCAACAAGTTGCTAGATTAATTAACTCAATACAAAGTTCATTCCGATTTAACCCTTGTTTTAATTGACTAGACCTTTAAAGTACTCCCTATACAATGAACTCTACTTGAAAGCTCACACATAATCATGAAAAAAAACAATGTATAAACATGCATCTCCTTTCCCATATTTATAGATCCAATTGTTATGGACTATCTCTAACATATTATAAGTTGGCATATTTGCAAGTTATTTTAATGTGAACTTCTATAAACATGTTGAAGAAATAACATAACATTAAGAAATTGCATGACATGTGAGTTATGCACAATCAAATTGACAAAACGTTGGGGGGAGATTTTACATGTAACATGCATCCTCCCCATTGTCTAACACAAAAGTCCTAGAAGTTCAATTAGTTATTGAACTTGTGAATTACACTTTCATTAACAACCCAAAAGGAATACCACCAACACCAAATTGCAGCATATCAAACATTGACATCTTCCAAAGATTTGTGGCATTTTTATATTCATAACACAATGTATTCTGTTAGTTTTGGAACTATAGTGTAATCAACTATTTGATATGCATGTTAAACAATTGAGTCCAATGAAAGAAATGAATTTGTTGTTAATTAACCATGTTCACATTGGGAATTATAGACCCATAAGTAATTCTAATGGCATTCCAATTTGCATATGCAGTATTTGCCATGAACCCTTTGAAGTTGGTTTTAATGATATAATTGTTTGAACATCATTTTATTAAATTTTGTTCATAAAACACATTCAACTTCCATGGATTTTGATTCCATGTCATAGATAGTAATGGTCATGACTTTATAATAAATTGAATCATAAATGTGACACACCATGGTGGTCCATCCTATTACATGTTTGACATGATAAAAAATGATCCATGCATTTTTCAAATCACCACAAGGTTTCATCCACCTAACCAGACCCACATTATTGCCATAGTTGTTAAGGAACATTTTTTAAATGAACATTTTAAAACTTGGAATTTGTCCTAAAAAACAAATCATAAATGTCTAGTCATAATTGTCATGGGCATGAACACAACCAAATGTACAAGATTTCATAAACCAAAATGAGACCAAAAATATGCCTATTTCCAAATCTAAAATGTGAAACAAAACAAATAAAAACAAAGACATGACACATGCAAAACAAGAATCCAATGATATTTTATTGCAAAAAAGAAATAAAAACATGACAAGGCTATGACAAGAGAATGCGCCCAAAACTAGTGTTGAATAAACTAAAAGTAATTGAGAATTCTACCTTTATTTATACCTATTCAACACTTGGCTCAAGGAATTTTTCTAAAAAAACTTCCAACCTACATGTGGCCCATGTGCGCCCATGTGTACCCATATGTGAACTATGAATTAATTAAAAGTGCACTAAAAATGAATTAAAATTCAATTAAAAATGAATCAAGAATTAACTAAAAATGAATTAGAAATGAATTAGAAATGAATTAAAAGTGAATTAAAAGTGAATTAGGACTTAATTAAAAGTGAATTAAAAATTAATTAGGAGTGAACTAAAAATTAATTAGAAATGAATTAAGACTTAACTAAAAGTGAATTAAAAGTGAAGTGAAAATGAACCAAAAGTTAACTAAAAATGAATTGAAACTAAATTAAGAGTTAAGTACAAATTCATTGCAAATCATGAACATTCAAAATGAATGAATTCCATGACATTGACATTTGTGATAGTAATGACTTATAAACTTCAATAAAAATATGTTGTCAATATAACCTCTATTGCTGGGTGGTTTGTTAAATGATGTTATGAACTTACAAATGTTAAGAGAGTTCAAGGGCATGAACTTGTCCGTCTCCTTGTTAAGTTGTTCATCTTTCTAAAGTTCCATTGGGTTGTCACCATCCTCATTGAATAGGTTTTGGGACAATGACTTACTTGCAAATGAAACAATTGCAAAGTTTTTTTTTCCACTAGGTGTACGAAAAACCTCCCCTTCAATCAAGACATCATCTCTTTATAGCCTCCTTACACATGCCATCTCAAACATGATTAACATGATTGTTAAATTGAATTGCTACTTTTGAAAAGATGTCCAATTTGTGTATAACATAATAAATGCAACATTTTCAAATCTACATGTTAGAAAACATAACACCACAAAATTTGTAACCAATTGTGCAAGCAAGAGGACCCAAAATATAATGATCCACAATGGGAAGTTGAATCAAGTTGGCACCCCAAACAGATTCATTGTGAGCACTAGATTCAACAAACTCATCGTAACAATCATTTAAACAACATACGTGACCCAAACATTTGCTATTTTGAAAACTCAATCGAAAATCATATTTAATGTTGGTTGTCTTCACCTTACACTAAGTGTGCCCAATGTACTTCCTATTTATTCCCTACAGTCGACTTGAATGCCATATTAGTGAATGGAAGCTAGGAACTCAAACATAATGTCACTATTAAAATTGTGCATGTTGATAGTGTTGTTGTTCAAAGTCCTCAACTTGTTTGATACATTTAGGGTGAGAAACATTCGCTTTGAGATAGTCAACAACACTAAGCAAGCCAATCAAGCATTTTGGGAGCCATCAATGTTGTTCAAGGCTAAACAACACATCAATTTGGATGGGTGCATCCAAAATCTACAGATGCCCATCCATTAGCTTGGGCCAATAAAAAAACTTACACACAAATAGACACATTTTGGTCACTATTATGATTGTATGATCATCACCGGAAGATTATGTCATATAATGTGGTTAACTAACCTGACATAATCTGCCACTCCAGAACCTTAATGTCATTGAAAATGGCCTTTCTTTGTGCTGCACATTATTATTATGTTGGGTGCATCACCTATCTTGCCGTAACAAGGCTTGCCTGGTGCATTACCCAACATAATGTGGCCAAGGCTTTGGACCATTCCAGATGACATTTTGTGCAAAGAACTCTTGAGCTTTCTGACTGGCAATTAGATTGCGGCAAATGAGTTGATGCTGGAGCTGAAATCTGTGTGGAAAGGGTTAACTATGGTTTGCTATCTCATCAAATTCTCTAAAGAATTATTACAGTATAAATATAGCCTCCTATCAGAAGTTTGCACATCAAGTGCTCGTGCCGGAGTGGTTATCGGGCATGACTAGAAATCATGTGGGCTTTGCCCGCGCAGGTTCGAATCCTGCCGAGCACGCAAAAGTTTTAAATCTTTTTTTCTTTTTGGCTCAACAGGAGCCTATTGTCTGTCTACATATGGCGATTTCAGAAAAAATAATTCCTTGAAATATGGTGACTTTGGCGCATATTTCTCACATAAATCCTTTTTTTTTTTTTTGGTTAAATCGAGCAACCATATTGGACTACTTTTGATGCTTTTTTTGGGGGGTGGGTGGGCGGCGATTTTGTTTTTTAACCAAAGTGGTGATCCACCAAGAATTTTTTTTTTAAAAAAAAGGGAAATTTGGCTATATACTAGATATGATTATTTTTTAAAAGGTATTTTTATATTATTGGCTACCTTCTACAACTTTTCATAGAAGTCTAGTGATTATTAGGTTTTAAGTAAGATTGGCAAATTTGGCAAATTTGGGTCATTTTTTCAATGAAAATTTTCTTTTACAGGTTGAAATCATATTTTTCAAGTCAAAATTTGGCAAAATTTTGCCAATAAAAAAAAAGAGAAGTCATTGTAAGTTTTGGTGTTTATGTAAACGCTTTTGATGCATGCATCAATAGAAAGGAGATGGAGACATGGGTGTGGTGAATTTGAATATGGGAGATGATGATTCATGTGAAGTAACAACATACCATGTCAAATTCAAAGCTTCCCAAATGTATATGGGTCCACAATAGTTTTATGTGGGCACTTGCGATTTTTTACTTTGCATTACCTAAACCCTAATCGAAAGCAAATCTACCTAAACCCTAATTGAAAGCAAATCTACCATTTTAGCACACAAGTCACACAATCTCCATATCTATGGATTCAATCTAGTGTTGGTTAGTTCTAAATTTGCATTGCTCATGGTCTAGGAGTATAGGTTTTACAATTGGAATTTTACACTAGAACTCAAAATTTAGAATTATTAGAGCCTTGTTGTGAAGAAGTCGGGGTGTTAAACATCCCCCTATGAAATTTGTGAAGACATATTATTTATGTACTTTACAAACTATGTTTCATTACATGAGCCAAGTAATACACAATGAAAAAAAGAACACCTTCAAACCCTAATATATACACAATTAATTTACATGGCAATTATATGAACTAAAACAATGTAGTAGACAATGAAATCAATGAAAGGGGGGGGGCTCTTTAAAAGGGCTTTCTTTCTATATGAATTCATCCACCCTTTACTTAGAGTGGTTAAATTAATTATGGTGCATTCACACTTGATGTTAAGTCAGTGTTAAATGAAAATCTAGGTGGCATCCTAGGTGGCACCCAATGTTAAATAGGCCATAGCTCAATGTTAAGTGAATTTTAACTTAACATCAAATTTTCATGACAACTAGGTTTAAGTGCTAAATGGCTAGCATTTAACACCAAGTGTGAATGCACCTTACCATGAAAATTTTATGTTAAGCTAACATTCACTTGACATTGAGCTACGGCCCATTTAACATTGGGTGCCACCTAGGATGCCACCTAGATTTTCATATAACACTGACTTAACATTAAGTGTGAATGCACCATAAGATCTGGAACCTTAGATGGGAAACTTCCAAGGAAGATTTGTCATCCCCTCTTTGGATGGGGAACTTCCTAAGAAATTTTCTTTTGGAAGATGAGGAAAGGCTTTGTTGTTGTGGTGAAAAAATGATGATGAAAGTCCCTGGTCAATGATTATGTTTCACTAATTCATCCATGATGAAGAAAGCCCCATCAGCAGCAGCACCATCATCATAGATGGGAATCATCCAAGGAAGATTTATCATCCCACTGGATGGAGAATTTCCAAAGAAATTTTCCTTTTAGCAGGAGGAAAGGTTTTGTCATGGATGTTGAAAAAGAAGAAGGGAAATGATGATGATAGATGATGATGATAGATGATGATGATAGATGATGATGAT
>Ga0116229_10003372_pt1 | contig 26185 bp, 16 predicted proteins | sample S1TSphgellanicum_3_FD_87313 | JGI IMG/M metagenome (GOLD analysis project Ga0116229, IMG submission 87313) | Host-associated microbial communities from peat moss isolated from Minnesota, USA - S1T2_Fc - Sphagnum magellanicum MG | ecosystem: Host-associated > Plants > Peat moss > Unclassified... | reverse complement strand
TTAAATTAACAAAAATGAAGAAACAAAATAAAAAATAAAAAATAAAAAATGGGCAGAAAAATCTAAGCCTACGTACCTGCTTTTTTTTTAAAAAATTTTTGGATTTGTTTTTTCGGAAAAATCTAAGGCTACGTATTTGCTTTTTTTTATCTTTTTTTTTAAAAATTTGTTTTTTCGGAAAAATCTAAGGCTACGTATTTGCTTCTTTTTTTATCTTTTTTTTTTGGGATGACGTCTGGCCAGCAGCTCCGGGGAGCATTCACAACAACCGTGCAGGAGGAGAGGTTGCTTCCGGTCCGAAGTAAATAACGGCCAGGGGGGCACGGGTGCATTATGCACCGGGTTCACACTAGTTGCAGATTATACCAAGTTTGGTTTTAAATTGTGAGTATAATTCTCTGTTGAAGAGAAAAAATTACACTTCAAAGTTTCAGTTAAAACAAAGGAGACAAGTTTAAAGAAAGATTTCTGTTCCATATTTTTGCCTTCAGATTTCAAAATGAGTATTTAAAGGCTTTCGATGCCAATGTGGATACCTATTCACAGCTCACTTTGTCCTCTAAGATTATGTGCTCTTAATAGTCTGTCTTTTTCTTGTCTTCCTCAACCCTCCTCTTTTCTTGTTTGGGTTTTCTTTTTCTTTTTCCTTTCATTTGTCTCTCATTTTGTCTTCTTTCTTCTATGTTTCATTTGTCTTTTCTTTCTCTTTTAGGTGTTGTTCAGCTAGGAAATCTAGCATTTTGGTTAAGTTTTCCTGTTTTGGTCATGATGCTGGCAGTAACTGAGCACATTGGTTAATGGATGACATCAATCTACACCTGTGAGTCAATGAAGTCAGTGGGCAAGTTATGATGGCTCAACAAGACCATGCATGTTGCTCTTGCAAAATTCTAGACATTTGTGTGACTGTTGCTGTTGTTTAAACACTCCTTACTTTTGGTTTTGTAATCTGCTTCAGGTTGAGGTTTTCTCCCTTTCCTGTTTGCTAATGTGGTCAGATCTAAAATCTGTCACCTATTGAGTCAGCAGTGAAATCTATTAGGTTGATTTCAATTGAAACATTGGTGTGAAGAAATTCTCAGTGTGGATGTAATATTTCAAATAACTCTTTGACAACATCGGCAATTGAAATCAGAAGTCAGCTATATGCGGAAATATCAATCACTTTGGTTTGCATGTGACTCTGGTAACTGTTGACCCTTAATATACTACAACAGATGAAGTTGCAAGTGCCCAACTAGAAACACTTGGAATATCTGGTCTAACCACTATTTACATTCAGTGTAGCTCTTTCTGAGACTTTTAAAAACATAGTTGTCCAATTGGATGATTTTAGAGGCATATCCTTGTGATGCAGTAACTCACATTTGCAGAATCTGATATTCCAATTCTCCACGCTTATGTGGTGCAGGACCTATGGGTCTGGTTGTACTAGACATGCATGCACAAGTGATAATCTCACCTCGGCAGGCTTGCTTTGCAGAATTTGTACTGATAACACACTACCCCTTCTCTACGCAGTGGACTGTGGAATATTAGAAAGTTGTTACATGTCTTCATGTTTCCCAACCTTGTCACAATGCTAGTTATTTGACTAACTATGGTGAGCAGCATTAGTGGAAAGAAGTGTAACCACTAGGAAAAATTGGAGCCTAGGGTTGATTAGCCAAGTTTGTTAATTGTAACAAAAATAACAGGGAGCAAAAGACAACACATCCCCATCATAACTGTAAACAATGAAAACACAATGTTGAATCATCAAGAACCTTGTTTACACCTCAACAATTTCATAAATTGTATGCTTGAATAAGCTCCTGACATTCTAATTTCTAAAGCACAAATTAGGGATCGGATTGCTTTGAGTTCACTCTCATGAGCTATCACTGCTTCTATGTTGATTTCATCAACCAACTTCAAGCCATAATATCTCGCACAATTAGACCAGAATCTCAATTCTGCCAGGAATAGGAGGTGTTGCACAATGACGAGAACCTAGAAAAAATAGACACATAACATATCGACAATCCTACCCACTAATAACATTCGCTCATGGTACGACAGAAGCTTTTACAACAGGTAATACCCAGCTAACTGTAACTGCAACAACAATCAAGAAAGTATATACATTTGCAGAAACAATAAACTTGGTTTCTCTTGAAGTTCCCATTCTTCAGAAGTTTCGTTCTTTCACACCAGATAGATGTCAACCCACACTCAAAAATAACAAACCTAAATTACACAAAATCACCAAACAAGCTTTCAAACTCCCTATGGCCTTTCATCATTTCCCTTGTGCCTCTACTGTGATCTTCTAGCATTTCTCCTAACAAACAATTCTAATTCGGTGCACAACGGAATGAAGAAAATGGAAGAACTACTTGTCAAGATCCTCTCTTCAACAAGACATAGGAAAAATGATCTTAAATTCTACACTGTCATCTTCAAGATTCCACAGAGTGTGTACTTAGCTGCATCCATGGCTCCTTAAAAAGTCAAGCGCACTCCACAATAGGTCCCGAGCGGATCAATTGCAAACGGCATTTCACACATTTGATATAAAATAGAACCATCGAAATTCCATCACCAAATCTGAACATCTAATAATCTCGGCAAACAAACAATTTTTTTTTTTGGAACTATCCCAAATATCTCCCGCATCATAACTGGGAATCGTTGCACATAGCTGCCCAACACCTCAATCGTGCATGATGAAAGACAAAAAGGTGGCAAACACCTTCAGCGTAGCTGCAGTAGATAGTTCACACTCAAAGTGAAGGCCTCAGCCCTAAATCCATGTCACAATTTATCTAAACAAATCCAAAGAAGGGCTCTAAGGTGAAAACACCCAACAGCATTCTCAAGCCCTACCACCAAACACCCCATTAGTGCAGGGTAAGGCCAACCATTAAACGCTTGATATCAAGACACCATGCACCCAAATGCCCACAAACAAAAACCCGGATTCAAAAAATAGTTGTGCTTAGTATTTCAAGTGGAGGTGGTCAAAATAGTTTTTTTGGTGTCCAATTTTGGGTGTAAATTTGTGTTGTTTTGAAAATTAATCGTTGCCTTGTTTTAATTTGTTGTTTGTTAGTATATTTCACATATGGCCATTTCAAAGTTGATAATGTGTAGGGAATGGTGGGGGAACAAACACCCAAAAGGGGTTTTCTTTTTTGGAGGGGTTTGAAAAGACAATGAGAGGATCAAGAGTCTTGTCAAGGGGTGTAAGGTGAGTACTCAAGCAGGGCTAATGTTTGTTGAAGAGGGTTGCAATGTTGAGTTAAACAAGGGGATTTGAACATACAAAAGAAAAATCTAAAACTATGTTAAGGTTGAATTATTAAACATAGTAACAAACTAGAAATCCTAAGAATTGAAACATTTATAAGCATCCTAAAGGGCACAAAGTTCAAATTCCCTTCAAATTTGGACACATTTAAGTCCTTCCAAAAACAAACAATGAACATTCACAAGTGCAAAGTGAAATACAACTCAAATTTCACAATAACTTCTTAATGATTTATGAAAACATTTAGAAAAGTTTGAAATGAATCTAATAAACATCAAGTACCGAAAAGCATGTAAAAAAATGTAGCATGTGATTATGTTGCTTAATGAACTTTTGAAAGCTCTTCAAATTTTTTCAATGACATGTTATGGGGATTTTTTAACATACATGTTCACATAATTCTAGTGACAAGAAATTTTGAAGAACTAGTATATGAGAAATTTTGCATAATCTTTTGTATGGTTGTCTTTCAACAATTCCAAAGACAATTTCAAAGACAACTACCTCACTCCTTTTCCTTACCCACCAACATGGATATGAAAAAACATGAAAAAACATTTTTCATGTTTGTGCTATTTATATTAATTTAAATTAAGTTTGACATTGACACAAATAATGATGAACTACTAAAAACCATATGAAAATATAAGTAAAGAAATTGGAAAGTGAGCTCCAAGATCTTTTAAAACTTTTAATTTCAAGTGTAGTAGTTTTGAAAGCAAATATATAGGATCAAGAAGCATCAATCAAGGTCAAAGTAAAAGTTGGAGAGGAACTAGAACCAGATTCTAATGTCAAGGTCAAGATTGTGGATTTGTTGAAGTTGGAAGGTGGAAAGGAGTAAGGAATTGCAACCACATATAGACTTTACAATGTTGAATACAAAAAATTCTTGTTTTATCATCGGATACAAAAATCAATAATTCCAAACTATGGGGCATCAAGTTCAAAGAGAGGGAGGTTTCTAAGGGTTGGAGCCTTGTGAATGTTGAAATACATTCCAACAACCTACATAACAACAAGTGATGTCAACTTAATGTAAGAGGATTTTGAAAAAAATTACAATATAATCAAATCCATTTCCCTATTAGAATCACATGTTTCATGTTAACCTAATTTAACATATTTTTTTAGTCTTGGTTTGGTCACAAGAGATGGAAGGTTGTACCCCTTGTAAGGTCAAAAACCACATTTCCTACTTGTTGGAAGCTCAAACTAGGAAGTAAGGGATAGCCATGATTCCAAAAGTGCCTTGCATGTGAAGAAGTGGTGCGCTAGAACAACTAACAACAAACAAGGAAAATGTCCAACTTGTATCACAACCACACACAAGGCAACCAAGGCCAATACAACTCTTGCAAAAAATGGAAGAAGGAAATGGACATATCAACCTTTAAGAGAAGCCATGGAAATGGTGGAAAAGGGAATAACCACAATGAGAATAACATCAATATCTTCCCTTGCAAATCATTTGAATGATTGAATGATGAACAAAAAAGTTTGGTCTAACAGATTGTTGATGGTGGAGGAAGATGCTACCATAACCAATTGGGTATCGGTAATGCAAGAGGTCAAATTGTTTGTCACCCCATAACAAATGAAATTGAAAGTGTCAAAACTCATTCAAACCAAACCTACTCCATTAAATGGATTCGCTTGGGAATAATGAATGGTTTCGGTTCAAACACTACCACTTTAAAATTCATTATTTATTAATCAAAAGGTCTTGAGGTTTACAAAGCCCAAAGGTTGACTAACATCACCTACTAAACATTTTACAACAACTTGTAAATTTCATATAACATGCACAATTACATGGAAAATTGCATATGGAACAATGATGGGATTAGAATTCAAATGGGCAAGTAGAATGGAGTTAAGATGTTAGCCAAACAAGGATCCCAACAAATATGCAACATGATTCCAAAGTTTAGAAAGTGGATAACAGTGAATTGTGTTTTGAACATAGATGGACGGTTATACTAATGTTCCACATATTAAGAGGAGATAGATTACGTAACAACTACATCATGAACTATAAACCAAGTAGGTTGATAGCTATATGACAATGCAAAAAAAAAACCCAATAATTTCATTCATGCTCAAAGAATATTTGTCATTCTTCAAGAGGTCAATTGTTGGGGGCATATATCAAGTTAATCATCATTTCTTAGTCTTAGATTGGCATGGGTCGCATATCACATTAAAAGCTATAGTGTAAGCACAACAATTTGGTTAAATATGATTATATTACTTAATCATACCTTTCGCGCTCTACAACCCTTAGATGTCCCATGTTTTAAGTCATCCAAAACTGGATTCAAAGAAAAGGAATGAATACATGGCAAAGAATAATTATGTTGAATCAAACAAGATCACCATAGCTAGTTGGGTAGGCAAGGCATTGGGTCAATTTTTGATATAGAGGTACATCACATCAAGGTTTAAAGCTACTAGAATTTGACCCTTACACCTTAGAGCCATGGATGAAAAGAGCAAACCTAATGAAATGTACATAGCAGAACTAGACAATCATGCATCATACCAAGAGCAAGAGGACTCAAAGGATTCAAACGAAAATAAAGCGCGATAGGAGGATGGGCCTATTGTCACACAACTTTTTAATATAGCAAAAACATATGAAATTGTAGAGCTTGAGTTTCCAACTAAATATTGACATTAATCAAATTATGTGAAGAGATACAATTTAAACGAAAACTATAAAAGAGATTAAGGAAGTGAAGCGCATAGCTAATTTATAAACTATAATTGAGCAAACAACTTATAGGTCAAGTGACAAACGTAAACTAAAGCAAAGAGGAACATGAACAACAATTAAAAACCAAGAGCAAGAGGAGCATGAACAATAGCTAGAAGAACAAAGGCAAGAAAAAACATGTGTAGCAACTAGGAACCAAGGTGAAGAAAGACATGAATAGCAACTAAGAGCAAGAGAAGCATGAACAGTAGCTAGGAACTAAGAGCAACAGCAACTTGTGTAGCAACTACAAACCAAGGCAAAAAGGAGGATGATTAATAGCTACAAATGTGAGCACCATGAGCAACACCACCTGTTGGGGTTGGTGGATGGGATGGCCACCACCACAACAACAAAACTTAGTGGTGGCAATCCTCACCATGCATACCATTACTTTTCAATGAACCCTTAAGCCTTCCACTACCATAGATAGGCATTTCATTTGAATAGGAACATTCTAACTACTGATGTGTTATGAACAGGATTTCAAATGTTGTATCATCTGGCTATTGATTTTGCTTGTCCAATCCTAAGGTGCAAAGTGTCTAGTAAACTGGCTGCAAGGTGTTTAGAGAGGTTTTTTTCAGTGATAGACCCCCCCCTGCTTTGGGGGTGGGGGGGCTTAACTTCTTATTGCATGAGTCGATTTTGAGAATTTTGAGTGATGTTCACATGTCAAGCTACACCATTTTTTTAGGGGCCATGGTTATCTCAGTAAGGACCAAGGATCACATGCCATCTTCGCCACTATGTGTATTGTCGTCAGCCTATCTCCCTTGGCACAAATTTTTGATGAAACCCTACCAATCACAAATAAATCAAAGCACCCAGAAAAGGGGGAATACAAAGAACAAAATGAAAGGACCCAATGTCCAAGAAGACAAAATAACCACCTAGGAAGCTGAACCACAAAGGCGAATAAGTTGCATTTGAAATGACCAATGATGGTTATTTTCAACAAAACCGATATTGCATATATCCAAGAGAAATTAGCCTACACATCTGTTTGGGTCCTCTTATAAAACAATGTAAATCTGCTACTGCAGTTACAGTTCTCCATCCATATATCAAAACAGTTGTTATGATTGAACCTGAATCAAGCTAGCCATGATGGAGAGGGTGTACAACTCTGGAGGAAATATTACCATTCGCGTAAATATATTTCACTAAATCACCAGTACAGAGTGACTAGCAATGAGCATACTGCGTTTTTCTACCATCTTAAAACAAAATGACACAGAATGTGGTGCAAATTTACATGGTGCAAAATTTACCATTTGTTTGTTGAACAATCATCCAACAATCATATACATAGAACATGAAATTCGACCTGCCCCACTGTTACACAAATTCACCTTCAAATCTGAATACTCATACCTAAACACTGACAACCTGCTTGAAAAATTAACCCTGAAAACAACCCTATATTTTCTACCACTCATTCTTGTGTGCACAACAGACTATCAATGATATGATAATGTCCATCAAATACTTTGAACCCAACTAAATAGAAGGAGCCTTACTTATCTACTATAGAAGCCAGCTTCACTAGTGGACAATTTTAACTTCTTGCTGCATTACATTCTGCTCTGTTCCATAGCTCACAGTAGACTGTTGAACCAAATGTTCTCTTCTTCCAGTACCAACTTCTGTTGAAGATCAGACTTTGACTTAGTTAAATGGACAGATCAGATTTTCCACTCTTTTCATAAAACCATTTCACTATCTTTGTGTTGCCTTGTTTCAAGGTGATAAGTTCACCAATCATTAGCTGACTTTATACCCTTCTCACTCAGTAAAATTTGCGATTTTGCCAAATCAGATCCACCGTCATCCAGCACCTTAGTTGCCATGTGTTGCACTATTCACCTGAGCAGATTGGGACTAGATTCTGTTTCAATATAACTCATCTGGTGACATATTCTTGCACCAAACCTTGTAACCACATTTCACCTATTACCAGCATTGTACCTTCTTCTGCAATACAATAACAGAACCATCAGATCTCTAACTCAGCATTTGTCTCCAACTCAGCTCAACAGCAACCCACATACTAGGAATTATAGAAACATACAACATTCAAAACACTCCACAGACAGCAAATTCATTCAGCCTGATTGAGATTAGCAATCAAGAAACACACAAAATAGTAAACCACAGAGACAAGTACTCAAACAGACAAAAACTGAAACTTTCAGTAGACTTACTAATAATCAAAATATAAAAATCAATGAAAAAACTTTGGAATATTTTCCTCTGACGATAGGTTTGCATGCCACACTGCAGAAGTTTCCATAATTCCCAGGGATTGATTTCTTTTTTGCACTTCAGACACCAGGCCCAAGTGAGAGCAGTGTCCAATCACCTTAAGATTATGATTCTGCATATGCCCAAACATACTGCACACATCCCAAGAACTTACCATCCAATTATACTCTTTGATTTGCTCCAACGCATCGTTCAATTCCTCCTGCTTTGATAATAGGGCACTCACAGTCTGTAACATCAACAGTGATTTGCATTAGCCATATCAGATCCTTAGAAGACAATATAGAAGCTAAGCCTCACAGTCAATAAGGTCCAGGTGACAATGTCAAAAATGTTACAACATGAAATACTAAAAACAGCATTGCAGAGCTAGGTCTGGTTCTGCTGCTCAGTAAAAGTCCAGCCAACAACCCCAGCAATAATTTTAAAATGCAGCCTAGTGAAATGTCTACTAACACATCATATAAACCCCAAACAGTACAGTACTCACCTTTTTAGTCTCTGCAAGTTCGGCTTCAAGAGAATTCACCCGATCAACTGCTGGATCCACTAACTTGGTGTCAAGATTTTTGGAAGAGGCCAACTTATCAAGTTGTACTTCCAACCTCTCCACTCGTGTGAAAATGGGCTCTTTCTGTACTTTGGCAGGTTCAGCTGCTTCAGTATCCTTACCACCTTTTAGTGTCCAGTTTCCCGCAACAAGCTGATGCGGGAGTTTAATTATCTCCATCAAAAACAGCACCATTTGCCACAGATATAACCCAATATATTTCTCCCAGCTCCGAACGCCAGCTTTATGACCATCTGCAAATTCAACTTCCAAACCAAAAGTCAACTTGACCACAGGTCAACAACCAGAATGGGAGATGGTGTCACATGAATCCAACATGACAGCTGAGTAGGTAAACCCTGCTATTTATCAATTTCACTTCAGATCTCTGCAAACCCAAGCATTAGAGCTGCATGAAGAAGCCAATACAATCATTTGAAAATGCAGAACATGAAGGGTATTAACAGGACACTGAGGCATAAGATTTCAATCTTCTATTGGAAGATGATATACCAGAAGAGTTGGGGGCAGCAAGCGTGTCAGTAGGCTCAGCTTCAGATAAACTTGTTCCCTGCATCCAAATCACCTACAGAACCTTCATCCTGGCAACAAGTGTTATACCTCTAGCCACATGGGTGAATATATAGACTGATAAGCCACAACCCCATTCCAACATCCTACTGGTACAGAAACAAACCTGAAAACCTTGAACAAAACCTCTAAACCATGTATGACTAGGGGAGTAACATGTCAATTCAGTCAAACAAATAACCTTGACAATGAAGATCAGTTGCCTGCTAACCTCTTCATCAACAGGCAGCAGCTTCTGTGAGTGGAAAGTCTGAGCATCATCCTGTGAGGGTCTCTCCCCAAGCTCTGAACCTGCCTCTGTATCACCAGACTCCACATTCTTACCCTGTTCAAGCTCTGAACATTCTGCCACAGTACTAGATTCCAGATCCTTTCCCTCCTCAAGCTCTGAACCTGCCAATGCTGGAGATGATTCCATATATTTTTCCTGGAGAATAAAATGGTCAATTGTATAAATTTCAGGAATAATAAAATTTACTCCAAATGCCAAATACCTTCACCAATACCAAATGGTTCCTCTGTCACTATCCTTTTTTCTTGCTCAAAGAGATGAATGTGGTTGAGCCAAGAGATGTTTGCGCTTCCAACATCCCTGCTAAAACATGTTCTTACACTATACATAATAGCCCTCTTTCAGGAAACCACTTCAATGACACAGGACATTGAAAAGAGTGACCAAGGTGAAGGTCGTCTTTATCAAAATCCAGAAAATAGAGCTTGCTCTCCTCATATTACCTCAATAACAAAAGCCATAATGTTATTTGGATCCAAACTCCGTTTCAAACCTTAATAACAAAGCAGCACAATATACTGCTCAAACCAAAAACTCGCTATTACATTTTGGAACTGCATCACTCCCACTTCATTCCTAGTAAATCCAGGTCAAGATCATCCACTTGTCTTGAAAGAAAAAATCAGTAGCACATCATAGGTAAATGATGTCAAACAAGCTGGTCTTGGTGTTAGGACAAGGAATTTGAATTGCACACCTTCACATGTCCACTTTGAACCGAGACTATTTCCCTTGAGGACTTGAATTGCCCTGCCAGCACAGCCTGCATCCACCCATGGTGATTTGAAGAGACTTTATAAAGGATTCATAGCCTTGAAACAAATCCCAAGGGCAAAGCCCATAGGGAATATCCTTACTCAAAAACATCCAATCACTATAGATTTCCGCATGAAAGGGTAACTGCATGTGAGACTTTAGAAGGGAAGGGGAACATGAAATGGATAAGAGACCATAGACTAAAGAGAGATGCCCAAGGAGAAAATGTGTGCAGAAAATTGTGACTTCCATCAGTTCACAATTAACCATGTAAGGCCACACTCCATGACTACACTTCGACTGACTACATTGGCTCCCAACAGTAGACATACATTAGTGCAAGACAGACAACTGCCATACTGAGTGTCTCTCAATAATTCCAGGAGTAACAAGGATATTTGGCTGTATTATCATCCACAACAAATACTAAACAAGAATCAGTAGATAAAAAACACACTACAGAGAAGAGACCAACAAAGAAACGAAAACAAGAAAAAGAAACAGCCTCTAAAAACCCCTGACAAAGAATTACAAGCAGCAGAGATGTTAGAGGGTGTAACATAGCCCCTTAAAAAGTGAGCCTAGGAGGGCTCCCCAATGTCATATAAAGTACAGAAAGGGAAACATACAAAACTCTTCAAAAGACACAAATAACAGGTGAGGTGAAAATAACCTTTGCAATGTCATGATCTTCCCACGGACCCTTGTTGGATTGTAAACATCCACCTTCTGAAGCACAGGAACATTGTCCTCCCAAGAAATCTGGCAACTCACTGTTCCAGCGTGCAGCAGTAATGGATTGTCACAATCTAGCAGAACTTACAAAATGGATTGTTATGAAGCTTTCTGTTGGCAAGTCAAAACCTACTAAATGCAGATTCAAGAACACAGTGTCAAAAGTTAAGGAACCCAACCTGGCATCTATGACCTGCAGAAGCTTAGCTTGATAATTACTTCCAAGCACCTGCCCAGCCACCACCCATCTATCATCATCATCCCAAGAATTCACAAGACACAGATAAATCTACTGACTTTGCCACCTCAAAACCTTAAATATATGGTGTTTGAGACAATTAGCTATCTTACAAAGCATGAGTCAACATTGGTTTGTACGCCTCTTTGATTACTTATCTAGGTCCTCCAGAAAACATTCCTCTCTGCAAATTTGTGGTAAACCCCTTGACTAGTTCCCTGTCGTCTTTCAGAAAACTCAATTATGAAAAGAAATATAGCTCCAAAATGCATCATTTTGCAGCTGCTGTACTCAGTGGGTCGATAACATACACTGATCTTTTTGATCGAAACTGGATCCAAGAAACCTTTGATGGTGCTCCACAACATTCTAAAGCCTGGACCTGCATTAATGATGAACATCTTATGCAATGTCTGCATCATCAAAACCACACCTGCTAATCAGTTTCAAGCATGCACACAGCTTTGGGTCAGGAAGATGTGCCAATCTCTGACTTGTGCATGTGTCCAATGCAATTCTGACATACCACACAGCCGTCAAATTTCATATATATATATATATTACTTCTTGGCAAATCCAAAGAGACCACTGCAACAATTTTCTGCAAAATGTGCTGTTAAGTGGTCATTACTACCTGACAAACATATCTTGTCAAACTTCAACCTCAGAAATATACTGGAAGAGTTTCACCCTCTAAATTGCAAGGTCAATTAGTAACCCCCTGTCCATTACCTATCACACATTGACCAAAGAAATCAATTGACTGGTCACTCTATTGCTCAATAACTACTTTAATCTCCATCATCCCTGTCAGATCACATTATGTGTCATGGGAGTACTGTAGCCCACCAGGGACAGTTCACCTGGCAGCTTAAGAACCTTCCCCACACAATGAAATGAGAACTAAGTTGTATTTTTTTGGATAGTGAGATGTGATGGCCAATAACATGTTATTTCATAAGTACAAATCCTTCAGAGATGTGTAGACAAAAATATGAAGTGAGAAATTTACATTAGAATGCCATATCATCCCAGGACCTATCCATATCACTAGGTCAGTAGGCTTCAAACCAAAAGTTCAATATGCTTTAAAACAAATTCTATGATACCAGAAATGTGTTGGAGTGCTAACATGGGCATCTAACATACTGCTAGTGTTTAGAAACAAGTAGTACCTCAGGATAATTATTGTTATCAATATTCTGGATACTGATAATCAATTCCCTTGCCTGCTTGGTGAAGTTCTTCATTCCCTGCACTAGCACAACAGCCACAACGCAAATCAGTCAAATGCAGCAATCTGAACATTTACCCATTATGAGGGGGGGGGCACAGAAATGGACTTACCACCCCAGCCACATCCAGAATGGTGGTGGTTGAGTCAATGTGGCGCTTCACAGCAAGCGAACAGGCTGGGAATTTTATATTGAGCAGCTTCTCAAATTCCAACACGTGATACTTCAAATATCTTTCTAGTGTGGTGACCTCCAACAATTGTGCTGCATCCACTTTGCCAATTCGTTCAATATACACCGGCCTGCCTTCTTTGTCTGTTCCATGATGTCCCTGAGGATAAAACCTTTTGACTTTATCCAATTCTGTAAATTGGAACTCCTGTAGAAAACAATTAGTGCTGCTGTGTCAGCACAGCTTGCCCCAGCGAACTATTCTCACTGATTGCTTGCCAAAACAAAAACCACAGGGAATGCACTGTCAATACAAAACACTGGAACGGACCTCAGCCAGTGTGTCAGTGCCAAATTCCTTGCGCCATTGTAGCATGTTCTCCCACATTTCTCTTGATTTTACAATGTCATACTTCCTTGCCTTCAGAAACCTGAACCACACCTCCAAACCATAAATCTCCTACACTAAGGTTTCAAAAACTCATCACAAATCTCATTCCAAAGTAAATGCCTCCTTCATTGTCACCCTTAATTAAGGCAAGTGCAAACATTGAGAGACTGCAACATCCACACAACAATGTACTTCCTGTCTCACACCCATTATGAGAGTACAGGTAAGTGTCCGTTGATATCTTTCCTCGAGAAGTGATCCCACGAGAAAATTGGTGGTTCCAAATTATCGCACAAGTCATCATCTAGGATGAAAGCAGGACTTTAAACCTCTCCATCAAAAGCACAGCACATCTGGCTGCGATTGCAGTCCATTCATTTGACACTCAAAATATGCACATGCCACAAAATGGGCAAAGGACTGACAAATTGATAGTCTTTTTAGACCATGTAAACTGTCACTAGAAATGCCTGAAATGTGATTAGGTCAGGTTTCTACATGCTGCATAATTGTAGCCCAAGAAAAAATGAGGCTCTTAGTCACAACTGCAAAAGAAGCAGCAACTAATGGCTGTTATTATACATTCCATTACATCCATGCAACAAGCTGCATCAAGTAAAGAGCAAGGGCAATGGAGGCAAACCTTAGGAGGATGTGATAGTCGTCATGCTGCTGGGGTAAAAGATCATTGGCCACAAGCACCCGCCGGAATTCTTCAACAGCTTTCTGATCCTTAACATCACGCACATCCTGAATGATAAGGGAAGATTTTGTGTTGCCACTTCGTAGTTTTCTCAGAGACTTACGGAATTTAGTGGATGCAAGAATGGCTCGAAAGGCACCCATCTTTGGCTTCCCCTTACGATCATCATGATCCACAGTATTTTCCTTCTTGTTTTCCTGTTGCTGAGGTGTAAGAGAACCTGAAGGCACAAACGTCTCAAAACTCAGCCCACCTGAAAATCATCACCTACAACAACAGCTCTAACTTCTGATCCTCTCCCACAGCATCTCACAAGCAGCAAAAGACACACTGCATGCAAAACAGTTGGCAAGCACTCTTCATAGTGCATGTGCACTTCCAGTATCCTGCATGCTAGTTCCTTGCTACAACTGATGTAAGATAAAAACCATCCCCTCAAAAAGCCTAAGAAGCAGCCAAGATCCCTGTCCTCCACAGGACATATTCGCATCTCACACGATAATTTTCCACTAAATCCTCAGTAACTGACAAGACAATAATCTCTGTACCACGATGTGTTAAGCTTGCAAATGCAGTTCCATAGGAGTCACAAACATGAGAAAAAAACTGTCCCAAGAGTAGTGGTCACACCCTCACTGACTTCACTTAACAATTTTAAGGATTGTCTTCACCAGAAGAAAAAAAACAGCATATGGAGAATCTACTCCTAATCCTTCGATAGTTGCCCACGTGATGACTTTCACGAAGACATCGTTTTGGAACCTAAGAAGACAAAGATAAACCAGGGAGAAAATCTAAACAGTAAACAAAACAAAGCATAATCAACGATGCAGTTGGGGGGGGGTTTGGTGGGTGAAAGAAAAATTCAACCAAAAGTAAAGGATAGAAAACACACACCTTGAGTCCGCACCATGGTGACAAACACTGCAAAAGCTCCGAGATGGTTGGTTCCAAGTTTCAGTGTTTCAAGCTGGAAACCCTCGTTCCTCTCTGCACATGAACTTTCGGAATTGCCCTACAAAAATCAATGACAACCCAGAGATTTTTCCCGAGTAGCTCTCAATTCCAAATCTACAGCTCACTCGGAACGGGAGATGATTAGGACCCCCGATCCAACAACACCACCCCCTGACAAGCTACAGTTGGGGATTTGCAGCTGAACCAAAAACCACAAACTTCAGCTTACATCGCAGCAACCCTTAACCGAGATGCGCACAGAAACCCTCAACAGTGGATCTCTCGTAGGATACTTACTTCCTAGGGGGCAAAGCTTGTAGGCAGTACCTGCGTCTGCCATGTGGCGTTTCTTGGGCGTCCAGGTGTTGGATTTAGTCATAGATCTCCACTAACCAGCAGCCAGCTGTCATGCGACCGCCTTTGGATAGATAGTCACTAACTCCAATCAACCAGAGCGCAATATTTTCAGGGGAAGGGGGGAATGGGTCAGGAAAGCAAAAGAATGGGTTGGCTTCTGTTCATGTGTCCTCATTGGTTGGTTTTCTTGGTGCCCATCTGTCTACCTATTAGGAGAGGGGTATGGAGAGGTTTGGTAGTCTGGGTGATTTTGAAAGGAAGGGTGGTGGTGGTTTTGTGACAGCAATTCAGTGGCAAACCCTCCTTCTCCAGCTCAACCTAAGTGTTGCCATTTTTGTAAAGGACTGAAGAGGGTGTTTCCTACTAAAGAATGCTCCTGAAAAAGGCCCTGACTTTAGAGTGACTTTGGAGTGAGAGAGAAAAGGGGCTCATTAGTCTTTTGTTGCTATACAAAGGATCGGGTTTGTGTTGATCTGTTTGCAATTGATTGGCAGTCAAACTTCTCTTCTTCTTTTCTTTTTTGCCTTTTGAGTTTTTAATGCCAATTTCAGCAGAAGGATTTTGAACCTAGTGACCAGGGGGAAAAGACTACGCTTTTGAAAATTGACATAGTTTCACAAAAGCTCGTGGATTAGTTGCGATGTGTCCTTTCTCTTAAAGTTTTAATTAGTATTAAAGTTTCGCAATTCAAAATTTAAAAACTATTTGGGGTTAGATTTGTGGAATGGGTCAATGACACCCTGCAGATAACATTTGTGTCACCAATATACACCCCATGCTTCTCTCATGCAAGCATCACTAAAAACAAGAACAAGGGATGTGCCACACTGTGGCCTTGCCATTTACATTAAAAAGTATTTTAAGGCAAAAGAAGCATTATGAAAATTCAAATATTTCACCATGCAAAAATATAATCTTCAAAAAAATCCTCTAAAAGAAACCAAATCCTTCAAGATCCATAACTCTATAACTAATCTCTAGTTTCAACACAAGCCAAAATATCATCTTTCAAAAATCCTCCTATAAAAATAGACTTATTACCTAGGGGCCAAAATCCCTTAAGCTACTATACACTATAATGAATCTAAACACAATATCCTTGCCTTGGTAGGCAAGGCCAACAACCATATTGTAATGATTCATTTAGATTGCAGTGACTTCCAGCCAACACAAAGTTGAAGGGCAAACAAGTTACATCAGTGGGATGCTAAACACCCCCTACAAACTTTGCGACATCTGTGTAAAAATGACCTGGCACCCACAAGGTTGGACTAGTGGCAACAAAAGAAAAGTTTTTTTTTTTTTTTTGTTTAGCATCCTCCATCGGAACCATTTGATCTTATTCTCCATGTGATTGAAACCATGAAAATCCAATTATTAATTTTAAACCCAACATGCAATCAAGGAAGAGGTATTTTTATCATAACCTTGTAAAGCTTTATTTATAAAACACACCACATATTTGAAAAATGTACATAGGTATTAAAAACAAGGGATAATTTAAAGGCCACCAAGTTAATATAAACTAGATGTCAAAAATTCTCCATCTCAACAACCAACGGCTTGTAATAGATCAACCATAGCAATGGGGGTTGTGTCATGAAGGGGTGGAAGTCATGAAGTAGCTAGGCCTATTGCTATTGCTTGACTTTAGATGGAGGATGCTTGTATCTTTTGCAATGTAATTGAAATTCTTTGATAGAAAAAAGTAACCAAGACAAAAAGGGGAGGGCCTTTTGGTTTTTTTAAGCTCCAAATAACATTGGCACATTTGTGTAAAAACCGCCAACATGTTTGTGTAAACATTCAAATACTTCAATTGCTAAAAGGAGGAATTGATTGATCACAAGGTGTCATCGCGTACCTCCTTTCTTTGACCTAAACTACATCGAAGGCAACAAATCTTTGAGTTGTTCAAGATTGGGGACGTAAATATGCATGCATTGGGTAAGTTATGACAACATTAATTAAAGTGTGGATTTCATCTTTGGTGAACACAATGTTGACTCGTTAACGAGAAGAATTGAAAGTGGCTAAAGGAAACACATGTAGTTGTTTTCATCCCATATGGAAATTAGCATCTCGCACAATGATGGCAAAGGTGTTCTGAACTGCATCATGGGTCCTCGTGTGTTCATTGCCATGAGCACAATGTAAAATGTGGATACCCATAAGGTCAATGGGATGGGTGTGCACACATCAAGGGAGGCCTACAATTGAAGGATGTGGTAGTCCAAGCTACATTTGAAGTGTTATGGAAAAAATTAGGGAAGATAAATGAAGGGCTGGGAAGATTGGTTGAGCTATAAGCCAAGTGCCCGCCCCAGGCCCGAAACATGATAACATTTGAGCACAATGGGCCTCAAATATCTCATCAGAAAGCATGTTAAAAAAGGTATGATGGTGCAAATGCTTCAAAATGGAATTTTAAAAATGAACCATTTATTGTCCGATGAGTTATTCAAAAGGAAGGAGACACGTTCATGTTAAAGGCGATAAAAGATTATATGTTGCTTTGAGGTGTTGTTGAAAAGGGAAGATGTTGTTGTCAACTCGCACTAAGGCAAAAAGGAAGTGACATTGATTGACCATGAACCTACCCATTATGATTAAAGCTACAAGGGCCCAGCTCTTTAAATAGGTTGTTAGGGCGATGGTGGATGTTGATATGAAGCCGATGCTACCTAAAGTTATTGGGAAAAAGGCTTCTTTATCGGCTAGATGTCCTTCAAGGCTATCAAAGGACCTTGAACCCAAAAGGCATCCAAACATTTGAAGAAACGGGGAATCAAAGGAAATAAGGGAATCTATGAAGGTGGGAGAAGGTGAAAATCCAAGGTGCATTTGATGCCATGGACTATTGCTTCATATCTACCCTTGGTTGCTATTTTGAATTGGTGTGGGGAAAAATGTATTGCAAAGGTGCCGTAAAATTGAAGGCATAAAACATGACTTGTGAATTAATACACCGCTTCTTTTACTACAAAGGGGAAAATTCCACTTAAAGGCTTGGTCATGGTTAAGAAGCAGGGTGCCACAAGGATATGTGCAATTCAACATGGAATGTGACCTTGTGTGATATGAGAGGCAAATCAAAACAATTGTGGGAAGCCATTCATAGAATTTTTTGGGTGAAAGTAGTCTTGGAAATGTTCAAAAACCATCCTAGAAAGACCACTTGCAAAAAAAATTGGCATGTGTTGGAATGTTAACTTAAAGGAATCAAATAAAAGTTCATGGTCCTCGTCTAGTGCATAATTTTTCAAAAAAAATGAAAAATAATCATCTAATTCAAGATACAAAGTGGTGAGAATTGAGGTGGTCTTGGAAAACATGGGTGTAAGAGAAAATGGTGCCAAAACACGTGCTACTTGAAAATATTCTTTTACACATCCAAGGACTAAACTGTGAAAAAGGTGTTTATGAGTTTAAGGATCATGTTGGGTAGGAAGCATTGAATTCAAACTTGTTAAAGTTTGGACCCGTAAAAAAAATTCCTTTTACAAGTTTTTCCAATCGTTTGCTAGAAAACATTTGAGTTAGATCCATGTTTCCCTATGTTCATTAGCCCTTCTTCAAGGGGATAAAACAAAACACCACTGGGGTAATAAAATGAACAAATGTCAGGCTACCACATCATAAAGGTTTTGTGCCAACTTATCAAATGGAAAACAAAATGCAACTTGTACATCAACATCACAAAATGGTAAGGGCACAGTTATATTGTCAAGGACGACAAAAACCAGGATGGAAAGACCCCAAGGACATATGACACCAAAACCCAAACTTAGGCTAATGCAGGCGGGTTGGGAGTAAGGGAAGGTATTGGGCCAAAATGATCATGTACGTTTAGATTAAATGGATTAACAAGAACACTAGTGATAGGTTAACCTTCAAAGGGTAAATTGACACCCACAAGTGGGGCAAGAGGCTTTAGGTGGAGGTTGTAAACGTGTTGGGAAGATGGGGGTAGGTTTGGGGGTTTGGTCATGGGCAACTATAAGGGCTGATAAAGTGGATGTGCATCCTCTAGGGGGATTGGGAAAATGTTGGGTTGGGGCTCCACATTTACATGAAGGGTTGGGGGTTGGTAAGGGGAGCTAGTGGACACAGTGCATTGTTTGTTAAAATGGTATGGGGAATTGGTGGGTGATGCATGGTTTGCATAGGATAAGGGGTGAAAATGGGGTTGTGGTGGTGTGTGAAAGGATAAATGGGGGGTGTGAACTACGAGGTTCATTGAAACATGATGAATTAAAAGACATGGGATGTTTTGTGCCCATGAAGAAAGAGGTTTATTAGGAATGCAATTACAAATAGGCCCCACTTTTTAAATACTACTTATTTCAACTTGGCAATCCTAAACCTATAAAGCCAACCGCACAAAACGAAGCATATCAAAAGGAAAAATATAAAAATTGTCACAAATAAGCAAGTTTTATCTCAAAGGATAGTTAAACCCTAACTTTGCCATAATTCTGGACATTATCTTCCCTACTTTACTATGTTTAACACAACCTATACACTTTTGAAAATTATTGTGCAAAGATTAGGGGCCCCTAAAACTTATAGTCTTTTAATCTTTGGATAGCTACCCAACTAGAATAACACCCAATTTCAATAATATAAAAACACCATTTGATTCAATCCTTTGCTTAAAAAATAATCCTAGAAAACATATTATTGGATAATAACTGGCCATTATGTATTCACATGTTCAAAAAACTTTATAGGCTTGATAAAAACATAACCAACATGTCATAATACATCATCAAACTTTATAACAAATGAGATGGCAATTACAATGTTTTCTGTTCAACAATGTATCAATGTGCATTACATGTATTTACCATTATTGTATCAATATATAAGTTTCATTGTGGGTATATAATATTGGTATGAATATTAGGATTGAAAAACATATTGATCAAATAGCTTGTGTAGACTTGTTAGTTTATTCATTAACTTGCATTATCACCATTGTTTTAATCTCATCCCAAAGTTTTCATACACCCTTGCAACTCCAAGTACATGGAACTAAGCTACAAACAAATTAATTAGAACTATTATAAGTCTAACAAGTGGTTTATGTTTCACATATTTTAATCAAAAATTAATTTCAATGTGAAAAGTGGTCAATTTATTTGCATAAATATGTTATTAAAATAATATGAAACATGTGGTATGATTGTGAATGAATTTAATAAAGATAGAATATCAAAAGCATTCATTAATCATTGTAATGCATGTTATTCAACATTGTGAGGACTTGTTTTTTTTGACAGATTCTTAAAATGTGACATATTTTAAAGGAATTTTTTTAAACATATGTAATATACATAATAGTATAATGAAACATGTTTTTTAATTCACAATAAAATTTTAATGATTTATATAAATATTTTTAAAAGATTCCTTCCAAAATGCTTACCCAAATGGCAAGTGTAATTCGTATCATTAGTAGAAAATGGCCATTTTGTAATTAGTCACTACGACTCATTTTTAGTTGCAAGTGACATTTGCAACTAAAATTTTAATAGTAATGTTGAACAAGTCACATTGACACTAGTCGCAAATGACCACAAATTTTGGATAAAAGAAAAAATTAATGAAATACGCCTTCATCCTTTGACTGGTCATATATGTATTGTCGCTTACAACCAAGATGTAATTTTTTTGGTGAACAATGGGAAAAATTTATGTATTGCCACATGTCCCAACTCTTAATAATTAAAAATATTTTGTTATTATTTTGAAATAATCTAAGATGTTTCGGCGTAGTGAATTGTACGTATTTTTAACTGGGCATGTCCTAATAACATCTTAGTGAGGCTTTGAAAAAAAATGTTGTTAAAAGATGTTATTTTCTATTCCTCTTCTTTGCAACCCCAAAATCAAAATTTTCTACATTTCAATAATTAATTAATTTTAGTATGTATGATGTTATGCACACAATACCATCAAACATAATAGCATGGATTCTACATTACATATGAAATTGGTGCAATTTTAATAAAAGTTTCCATTCATATGCTGATTCCTTACAACTTATTATTATTTTAAAACACCAAATATGTAAATTTTGTAGGACTTTTAAGGACATGATCAATTGTTCCAAATTGGATTTTTTTAAAGATGTTAGATTGGGTGTTATAATCTAAGATGATACAATTATGGTGACCAATACTTGACATCAAAATGCATTTTTTTTTTATTGAAATTCCAAGATGTAATCCTTTGACAATTAGACAATATTTTTTGGTTCCCTTATTATGATCTTGCCCAAATCTAAAAACTTAGTTTGAAATATCTAAAATTCCATATTGCAAGTATCTAAATAAAAAATTTAAGATGTACAAACAAGACATGCAAGTGAAAGGGAAATTGACCTATAAGCCCCAATTAAAAATAACGACATCAATATGAAACCAACAATGTGAATCACTTCGAAAGTTCAACCAAAAGAAAAATAATATAAAGAAGAGAAGACAACATGTAGAACATGTGGATAGTTCAAATGATTCAAATCCAAAACAACCTAGGTAGTTGAGATTAGATAATGTGTTGAATGCATAAAGAAGACCTAAAATAAACAAACAAGATTCAACATATAATGATAATCTAGCAAATCATTAAAATCTAATGGTCTTTGATGTTTTCACAAAACAAACAATCAAGATGTATTGAATCATTGATGTAGATAAAATCCAATGGAGTTGAAATTTAGGGTAGGACCAATGTTTAGAATCAAGTGCATCAACAAGTTCTTCAAATCCATCATTGGATTTTCCAATTAGTGCATTTTTTGACATGCATCATTGGATCATAATGTTGTCCTTGTTTCATGGCCCACTATTGCATCATAATGTTGACACCATTGTTGGAGAATCCCCACCTTAGAATCACAATGTTGACAACACTTTTGGGGCTTCAATTTTGATTGTACTGTTGACATCCTTAAAAGTTGTGTTATTGGATCATAATGTCGACATCTTTTCACACGAGAAGAAATCTTGGGTTTTTCCACTACCACCCATTGCAACTACTTGTCCAATCTGACCATTATTTGACTTATTATCATCGTGCACAAATAGCAATTGAAATTGTTTACTAGGCATTTGTGCATAATTTCCATAGTGAAAAAAATGACTACCTTGTTCACTAGCATTGAATTTTTTCCTCGATGTTGAATTTTATAATAATGGAAAAAAAATTAACATAGAAAAAATCTCAACCCTAGACTCCTTGCAAGAGTGGTAATATTTTTTAGTCATTCTTTCAACAACTTTTCAATAACTTTTCAACTATTAACATCTAGCATAAGTTGAAGCAAGGTTTGATAATAAGTAGAAAAACTTATTCATAAATTGCACCTTGCACATACACAAGAATTCACCTTATTCTATTTTTTAATAATTTTAAATTGTTGATGTGGAAATTAAGGTAGCGTTTAATTTTATTTAGACAATGCACTATAATGGGTAGTGATTTTTTTGACATTTCTTCAATTATCAACATGGTACATGAATTGAATTGTACACTTGTATCATGTTGAAACCATTGATCATAGGTTGCATTTTACATTTATCATATTTTAATAAAACACATGCAATAACTCGTAAAGACCTCACATCTTTTGAACTATTAATATTTGCATATGAATTGAATCATTCATTTTGAATGTGTTAAATCAATTACTATTTAAGTGCATTTTGCACTCACCATAATTTTTTTGAATGAATGTATAAAAATTTGTTATGTTTCACATTAATATTTGAATTAATTATTAAGTCAAAATGTTCATATATCCAAAGTTTAGGGTCCATGTAGACCTTTATATTAAAATTAATGTTTAAACTTGTACATTTACGTAAATTTAAAATTATGTTTTTCCCCTAATTTGTTCATCATTAGACAAGTTTTTTATCACAAATGTTTATGATGCCAAAATAAGAAAAGCTTCAACAAAAAAATCCTTAAATTATTACTCCATTTTATCTCTTGATGTATGAAAAATATAAATTTTAGTTAGATTTTTTAAAAAAAATTGGGTATATATATATATATATATAATTTTTATCATGATTTAACATTTGTTTTTAGGCTTTTTTTGTTACAAGTTTATGTCTAAGTATTTAGAGATGAAAATTTTCAATTTTAAAAAAACAATTAATAATGGTGATTTCATAGTAATGACATAAATGAATTATTATTATTATTATTTTCAATTTTGTGGTGTTGTTCAAATGATGATCATTGATAAAAAGATTTAATTATGTTTTGGCTATAAATAATCTATGGAAATATTAGGTTGTTAAAATCCTTCTGTATTTTGGCTACAAGTTCTAAACCTATTAACATTTTAATTATATATAAGTTTAAAGTAAGTTTTATGTAGGAACAATTTATGGTTTTGACATGGAAATTATTAATCATTATTCGATATGAATAACCTTTTTGTTCTTTCAAATTTGTGATCTCAAAGTTTTAACAAAAATTCATTGAAGTTGCATTATTCTCATAGGGGGTCACTAAGTGTTGGAGTTTTAAACGATGTGCATCAAACAAAACATTTTTTGCAGTGTATTATATGATTGTTTAACGTATTGGTTCTCATCCTATTATTACCTAATTTTTAAAATATACACATACTTAAACCAACATATATTAATTTTATTTTTTAATTTTTAAATATTACATAATCTATATAAATTATACATATATATTTGAATAAATAGTATATTTTATCCAATAACTAATATGTAACACCGTATATTTTTACTCACACTTTTTTTTTTTTTTTAAAGGAATGAACCTCCTCAAAAACATTCTTTGAAATTTCATTATTTTTTTATTTTTCTCCAAAAAGAACCACCAACTTGCAAAAATTTGCCACCCAAGATAAAACAAAAAATATTGTTGACCAAAGGGTAAAGGAGGGTAATCCAACTATTTAATGCCAAAATATCACCAAATTATGTTTCTTTTATTTCTATTAAGGTAAAATGTATTGTTACATTATTAGAAAAAATAACATAAATAATATGTTGTGATATGTTCTTCAAAGTTGTGTAATTGATCATTTTTTTCAGTTTATAACTAATGTTGTTAAAGAAATATGATGTTGAGAAAAAATGGTTATATTGATTATTTAATTAATTATTCTTCAAATGACCAATTTGTGCCAATTTAAAAGGGCGGGGGCGGGGGGGGGGGCATAATGGATTTTTCCAAAAAAATTCAAATTTATCAAATTTAAAATTGATATTTTTTCAAAGTAATGTTGAAGGATTTAAACAATTTTGCAACTCTGTAACTCTTCTATAGGCAAATATGGGTAAAACTACTTATGGGTGATAATAATTTGAATAACATTGCAATTTTTTTCTAATTATACAAAATCATATTGAAGAAAAAAAAACTTACAATTCTTCAAAAATTGAACAATAAAAATATCTTTGTTTAAAATTTAATGAAAGCACTTTTGAATTCACATTGAATTCAATCCCATTTATGAATATTGTAAACAAATTCACACAAAAAAGATTTGTAGATTTCTTTTTATTCATAACATGTTATTTTAAGTTATTTTTTGAGCATTTCAATTGCATAATTATAAATTATAAATATTTTCATGAATATATTCTTGAATAAATTTCAAGATCATGTTTTTATTTGTAGCATTTGAATAAAATTTGAAAAAGAAAATGTATGTTAAAATTTGAATTTTAAAAATATTTTCATGTCGAAGATAATAAAATTAAACTTTCTTTTTATTTTATCAAAGACTTGAAGTGGTTTGGTGGTTAAAACCTTGGTGCATCTCCATGAAGTTTTGGGTTCAAACCTTGATGAATATGTGCGTTAATGTATGTAATGTGTATATACATTGATGTATCATGTATAAATATGGGTCAACACATAGTTAAAGGAGCCACAAAGGGTTGTTGGATGTCAGATTCTATCATAAAAAACTAGAGATTTTATTTTTTTGGGTCATTTGAAACCATGGTAATCATGGCACATTATTCCTTTTTATAACACATGAATGTCAAGAAAAATCAATTAAAAAATCCATTTGATTTAATTTTAAGTTTTGGTTTAGTTCAGGATTTTTGAAAGTGAAAAATTTTGTCATTAAAAAAGGACATTTTTACAAAGGACTTTCAAAGGACTCATATAACATAAATAAGTTGATGGTAAAAAATATGAGATGATAATAACCTATGAAACACACTAGAAAAACATTCACATCAAAAACATGTAATTTTAAAACTTTGAAAATTCAAATTATGTACACTTAAAATTCAAAATCTCAAAACTTCAAAAGTGTTTTACTACATATAAATGGGGTATAATGTACATGATGTATTAAACAAAGTTGTAGTTTATATTAAATTAAATTCAACATTAAAAAAAAATATTTTTTGGTATGATTTCAAATTATCATCATTTTTCAAGATGAAACATAGAATTTGTAAAGAATCTATACATTTTTACAAATTCATATTTATTAAAAAATAATTAAGATTTTTTTTAAATTTTTGGGGAAATTTTTGTCATTTTTCATAAGAAGTTACAAGAAAATCATTCAAAAAATCATTCGTATGAAAAAATTATTTTGAGGAAAAATGACATGTAGGATTAATGTAAAGTAATGTTCGTGGTTCCTTTGATTTCATTTTGACCCATATGATATATGAAACATGTATGATGGTAATGAATATTTTCAAAATATTTTGTTTAAATTTTTTAATAATATTATTATTAATATTAAATCACGACATGTATTTTTGTCATGGCATGCCATGAAAATTTTATAATCCGTAATTGAAAAAAAAAAAAAAAAAAAAAAAAAAAAAATAAAAAAAAAAAAAATTAATTAAAATAT
>Ga0116229_10003371_pt1 | contig 26188 bp, 27 predicted proteins | sample S1TSphgellanicum_3_FD_87313 | JGI IMG/M metagenome (GOLD analysis project Ga0116229, IMG submission 87313) | Host-associated microbial communities from peat moss isolated from Minnesota, USA - S1T2_Fc - Sphagnum magellanicum MG | ecosystem: Host-associated > Plants > Peat moss > Unclassified... | reverse complement strand
TCGCCGTCACGCGAATGCGTGCTTCGCCGTCACGCGAATGCGTGCTTCGCCGTCACGCGAATGCGTGCTTCGCCGTCACGCGAATGCGTGCTTCGCCGTCACGCGAATGCGTGCTTCGCACGACGGCCCCAGGCCCCGATCTGTTTATAGTCGGGGGCACCACCTCGCTGTGTCAGGCGGCGGATACGAGCGCGCGGTCGCGGGCGATGTCGGCCACGATATGGTCCGCATCGCGCGCGACCCCGGAAAAACGGCCGGACCCCCAGCTGTGCAGCCACGGCAGACCCAGGAAATACAAGCCTGGCTGCGGCGTGATGCCACGCACATGCCGCGGATAACCCGTGGTCTCGAAAACATCGAGATTTATCCAACTGAAATCGGAATGAAACCCGGTGGCCCAGATAATTGCCGAAATCCCTTCCTCGGCAAGGCTGAGGTCGGCGCGCGGGTTTTCCGGCCGCCATACCGGCACGTAGCGGGCTTCGGTCGGTGCCGCCAGCTTCTGCGCCGTGATCCAGCTGTCGATCTGGTCTTTTATGGCCTCCGCACTGGCATCTGCCCGATCAAGATTGCGCGCCAGATCGTCACCGAGCAGCAGCGTGCCGTCCGCGACCCCGCGCAGCCTGCCATGCAGTTGCATGCCTTCCAGCGCGAAGCGGCGCAGATCGATGTCGCGTCCACCATCGCGTCCCGTTACGTAATGATTTGATTTGGCGCGCACCTGCGTGCCTTGCGGATGATGTTCCACCGGAATATCATAATGGCCCATGTCGTTGAGCCATTCGACCACGTCGCGGCCGCGATAGCGGCGGGCGACACGCGGCGCGCTGCCCGTGCACAGATGCACACGCCGCCCGGCGAGATGCAGATCCTCGGCGATCTGACAGCCGGATTGCCCGGTGCCGACGACGAGCACGGCACCTTCCGGCATTTGCCCGGCATTCCTGTATTGGCTGGAATGGAGCTGCACGAGGCCGCCGGGGAGCTGTTCGGCGAGCGCCGGCCTGCGCGGGACATGATAGCCGCCAATCGCAACGATTATATTGTCGGCGGTATAGGTCCCGTCGCCGGCCTGCACGGTCAGCACGCCGCCATCCCGCCAGACGCGCTGCACCGCCACGCCCTCGCGCAGCGGCGGATCGAACGCGCGCGCATAGCCTTCGATATAGCCGATGATGTCCGCGCACGGCATGAAGCCGAACGGGTCGGGGCCCGCATAGCCAAACCCTGGCAGCTGGCACTGCCAATTGGGCGTGACCAGACAGAAACTGTCCCAGCGCTGGGTGCGCCAGGCATGCGCAATGCGGTGGCGCTCGAACACCAGATGTTCAATGCCCCTTGATTTCAGCAAGTAGCTTGCCGACAGCCCGGCCTGGCCGCCGCCAATAACGATCGCGGGCAAATGTCTGGCCGGTCTTTGCGCATCCATGGGCGCTGTCTCCTCAATACGGATCGATGGTGACGCGCGGCGCGGAAGCATCCGCGAACCGCCCACATGCCGTCTCAATGGCGCGCAACTGCGCGGCGGCGTGGCTGCACGGATGGCCATGCACGGCCCGCACCCGGTCGCTGGCGGCCGCAAAACCGCGCCGTGCCTGCGCCAGAAAGTCCGGCATGTCATAGGTTCCAGGCAGCACATGGCGGCGCAGGATCGTCGAGGGCGACCAGCATTCCATCGGCGTGCCATCCGGCAGATGCAGGGTGAAACGCAGCTCAGGCATGGCGCACCATGTTGTCCGGCAGGCCTAAATTCATGAATGCGTCGTTCGACAGATCCCAGAAGACCTCCGATCCGGCGGCGTTGTTCAGCGTCACGCGCCTGGTATCGTTGCAGGTGCCGATATGCGCCGCCGCGACCCCCACCGCCGCGAAGGCAGCGCATACGCGCGCCACATGCGCAGGCAATACCGACAGGAGAAACCCGTAACTTGGAAAGGCGCTGAGCCAGGCAGCAAGGTTTGTGCCTGCGGGCCGCGGGACAGAGTCTACATCGAGCGCGATGCCGATGCCGGAGGCTTCGGCCAGCATCAGCGCGGTGCCGGCCAGGCCTGCCATGCTGATATCCTTGGCCGCGCAACAAAACCCCGCCTCGGCCAGCATCGGCAATATCTCCAGCGCGACGCGAAGCTCCGCGGGTGCGCGGCCGGTGCTGGCGTCCCAGTACGGCGTGCCGGGGCGAAACGCACCGCGCAGATCGATGGCCGCGACCAGCACATCACCCGGCGCGGCGTCAAAACTTGTCAGCAGCGCACTGGCACGCCCCAGAATGGCCACTGCCAGCTGACCCGATGCGGCGCGCAGATTGGTGTGGCCGCCCACCACCGGCACGCCATAAATCGCGGCGGCGTCCGACAGGCCCCGCATCAGCGGCGCAGCCTTGTCAGCACCGCACCCCCAGACAGCATCGACCACGGCAATCGGCCGGCCGCCCATGGCATAGACATCGCTGGCATTGACCATGACGCCGCAATAACCGGCAAAATACGGGTCGGCGGCGACAAAATCCTCGACAAAACCTTCGATGGCGAACAGCAGATGCCCGTCGCCATCCGGTATGGCGGCGCAATCATCACCGTTGCGCACCTGGCCACGCGGCAGCAACGGCAGCACGGCGTGCAGATCCGCCTTATGGGCCAGTCCGCGTCCGGCCCGCAGGGTTTCCGCGAGCGACATCACCATGCCGCCATGACCGCGTGCGCTGCGTCAGCGCCGCCGCAATCGCGGAACAGCTTCGCCTGCATCAGGCAGTGCGGCACGCCATGCAGACTACAGGGTTCCAGCGCCTGCCACTGCAGGCTTTCGAACAACGCCACGTTGGGCGCCTGCACATGCGCCAGAAAGCGCCGGCAACCGCGTGCCTGCGCTGTTTGCACCGCGGTGCGTATCAGCGCGGGACCCAGGCCACCGCGGCGCCGCCAGGGCTTTGCCACCGCCAGGCGCGAGCCGAACCACAGCCCCGGCTGCGCCTGGTGAATACGCACCGTGCCGGCCACCTGGCCGTCCTGTGCCAGCACCGCAACAAGCACGATCGCATGGCCGTCAATGGCGTCGATATCCGACGTGAACAGCGCCTGTTCCACGCAAAAGACCTGGTGGCGCAACGCCCGCGCCGCGCTGATCTCGCCGGCATGCGCGGCCACGCGCACATCGAACGCCGCGCTGCCGGCCGCCGCGCCGCTCATGTCTCGTAGCTCGCCAGCGGCGAGCAAGCGCCGCATTTCCCGCAGCCGGCCTTGCTGTCCTGCGCGCGGAGCTTCGCCGCCTTCAGCATGCGGCCCAAAGGCACCAGAATGGCGCGCATGAAGTCCGGCGTCGGCGCCGGGTGGTCCGCCAGCGGCGTGCCGCCGATCGGGACGAACGGCACGACGAACGGATAAACGCCGAGCGATACGAGCCTGGAACACATGGCGAGAATGGCGTCCGCCGTGTCGCCCAGTCCCGCCAGGATATAGGTGCTCACCTGGCCGCGGCCGAACACCGGCACCGCCGCTTCAAAGGCGTGCAGATAGCGCGCGATGGAGACAGTGGCCTTGCCCGGCATGATGCGGGCACGGACGTCCGGCGTCACCGCTTCCAGATGCATGCCGAGCGTATCGATACCGGCGGCCCGCATACGGGCGAACCACGCATCGTCGCGCGGCGGCTCGCACTGGCCCTGGATCGGCAGATCGATCGCCGCCTTCACGGCAAACGCGCTGTCGCACAGCACGGCGGCACCACGATCGGTCACATTGGGCGTGCCGGTGGTCATCACCATATGCCGCACGCCGTCCAGCAGCACCGCCATGCGGGCCACTTCGGCGAGCTGCTCCGGCGTTTTATGCGCAATCGTGCGGCCGGCCTGCAGCGACTGGCCAATCGCACAGAACTGGCAGGATGTCGCGCGGTCCGTGTAGCGTATGCAGGTCTGCAGGATGGTGGTCGCCAGCACATCCTGCGCGTGCAACTGCGCAATCTTCCAGTATGGCACGCCATCAAACGTCTGGTGGGCGTAGAAGCGCGGCGCGGGCGGGAACGAGATCGGCGTCAGGCGCACGCCGTCACGTAGCAGCATGGCGCGACCCTGCGCGTCGGGCGGCGCTGCGGCAAAGGGCGACTTGGCGGCATGCCCGGTATAGACCGGCACCATCAATGTCCGCGCGCCGATGGTGACGGCCCGATGGTCGGACGGACCCGCGCCGCCCCGCCGCCCGGGTGACGCGGATGCGTCGTCAGCCAGACGCAGACCGAAGGATTGCAGGTCGGTGATCAGGTCCCGCTGGCGGCTCGGGCTCGGAAGCTTGGCGTGGCTGTCCATGATCCACTGTCCTATCGTTACGGTATACGTGTTGAATTGTCTCGAATGAGCGATCATCCAGCTGCAATCGCAGCAGATCGTGACGCGCGTAATGGCCGATACTGTCCATCATGCGTTTGCGTTTGGTGATCAGCGACATGTCCAGATCGGCCATCAGCAACCCCTCACCCTGGTGCAAGGGGGCCGCAAGATGCTTGCCTTCCGGGCTGATGATGGCGGTGCAGCTTCCCCCGCGCAGCGCCTTCTGCATCGCCGGTTCCGGCGCGATGCGGGTGATCTGTTCCTCGGTCAGCCAGCCGGTGGCATTCACCACGAAGCAGCCTGATTCCAGCGCGTGATGACGCAGCGTCACTTCCATCTGCTCGGCGAAGATCGGGCCCACCAGCGACCCGGGAAACTGGCTGCAATGGATTTCCTCGTGATCCGCCATCAGGGCATAGCGTGCCAGCGGGTTGTAATGCTCCCAGCAGGCCAGCGCGCCGAGGCGGCCCACCGCGGTATCGACGGCGCGCAGCCCGCTGCCATCGCCCTGGCCCCAGATCATGCGTTCGTGAAATGTCGGCGTGATCTTCCGCCGCTTCAGCGCCAGGGTGCCATCGGCGTCGAAAATCAGCTGGGCATTATACAGCGAACCATGATCGCGTTCGTTGATGCCCAGCACGATGACGATGTTGTTTTGCCGCGCGCAGGCGGCGACCGCATCCATCTGCGGGCCTGGCACGGCGGGCGCGTTGCGATAGAGCCGCATATGCTCCGGGCCCGTCGTGACCGGTGCCTGCACGAACGAGAAATACGGATAGTACGGCACGAAGGTTTCAGGAAACACGATCAGCCGCGCGCCGCCCTGCGCCGCGCGGGCGACCGTCGCCAGCACCTTCTCCAGCGTGCCGTCGCCGTCATCGAGCACCGGGGTGAGCTGCGCCGCGGCGACCCGGACATGCTGGACTGGCATAGGGATTTACAAAGTCCAGGTATCGAGGATGAAGGCGCCGTCACGCCGATGCAGCAGCACCACGTCCAGCACGTCGTGCGGGGAAATCGGCCTCACCCCAGGCAGCAGCGCGCCCTCGCCATGACCGTACAGCGCCTGCAACGCGAAACGGCAGGCGTAGCATTTGCCACCCTCTTGCATGAATTTCACCAGCCTCTGGCTGAATGTCTGGTTGCCGGGAAATGCCTCGTCGCCCAGGCGCGGAAAGCCGCGCTGCACGGCGAGCGTGACGCCAGGCCCATAGAACAGGATCGACGTCTCGAAGCCTTTGCGCAGCAGACGTGTCGCCTGCAGGATGTTGACCAGCCCGATCGAGCCTTCGAACGCCACGGTGTGAAACGTCACCAGCGCCTTTTCGCCAGGTGCTGCCTTGACGTCTTCAAAGACCTTTTCGTCGTAATCAACAAGCGCGTCACCGGTCTTGTGCGCCGCTGCGGTCACTGCTGGCATGTGGTGTTCCTTATATCCTGCACGAAACTTCGAGCAGCACAGAACGAGCAACGGTCATGCCAGGAAAGATTGTATTGCTACGATCATCATGCGATCATTATGCTACATTGATGACGACATTGACTCTTCTCGCCCCAATGATGCCGCTGCCCGGTCCGCTTCCGCCGGAGTCACGGCGGCGCCTTGCGCGTGCCGGATTCAAAATTATGCCGTGTTGCCGGGCAGATGAGGAAATAAGCGGCATCTCAACTCTGGCCGGATATGCGCCATGAGAGCGCGGGCGGGCGGTTCGATATCCAATCCAAGCACACGCTGGGCGCAGGCGCTGCACCGCAGCGACAAGCCGGCCTATCTCGCTTTGGCCGACATCATCGCCGAGGACGTGCAGTCCGGCCGCCTCGCCGCCAACCAGTTCCTGCCGCCGCTGCGCAGCCTTGCCACGTCGTTGAACCTCAATTTCACCACCGTCGCCCGCGGGTATGCGGAAGCGCAGCGTCAGGGCCTGGTCGAGGCGCGGCCCGGCCGAGGCACCTTCGTGCGGGAGCTTCAGCCTCAGGGGCCGGTGCGCCGCCCGATCGCCGCCTCGCCCGTCGACATGACGATGAACATGCCGCCGGAACCCATGGATCCGGTCCTGCAGCAGCGTCTGCGCGCGGGCCTGGCCAGCCTGGCCGGGGACGACGTCCATGGCTTGTTGCGCTACCAGGATTTCGGCGGCTCCACGCATGATCGCGAGGCTGGGGCCGCCTGGCTCGCCGAGTTCGTGCCGGGAGCCACGGCCGCGCGCGTGGTCGTCTGCCCCGGCGTGCAGAGCGCCTTGGCCGGGCTGTTCACCGCGCTGGCACGCGCCGGCGACAGCATCGCCTGCGAGGCCGTAACCTATCCCGGAATACGCGGGCTCGCCGCCCAACTCGGCATACGCCTGGTTGGCCTGCCCACGGATGACGAGGGCATCGATCCCGGCGCGTTCGCGGCCCTTTGCAACGCGGATCTACCGCGGGCCCTCTACTGCAACCCCACCTTGCTCAACCCGACGACGTCCATCATGTCGCTCGCCCGCCGCGAGGCCATCGTCGAGATCGCCCAGCGCTACAGCGTGCCCATCATCGAGGACGACGCCTATGCCTTCCTGCCGGCCCGGCGGCCGCGCAGCCTCGCCAGCCTGGCGCCGGAGCTCACCTTCTACACCACCGGATTCGCCAAAATCCTCGGCGCTGGCCTGCGCATTGGCTACATCGTCACGCCGAACGCCCGCCACACCGCGCGCGTCACCGCGGCCTTGCGCACCACCGTCATCATGGCGTCCCCCTTCATGATGCGGCTGGCCACACGCTTCATCGATGACGGCACGGTCGGGATCGCGGTGTCCGCCATGCGCCGGGAATCCCGTGATCGCCAGAAACTCGCTTCTGCCGTGCTCCGCCCCGCGGGTGCGCGCTATGTCAGCAAACCCGATGCGTTTCATCTCTGGCTGGACGTGCCGCCACCCTGGACCCGCGTCGAATTTGCGGCCCATCTGCGTATGATGGGCGTGGGCGTTGTGGTGTCGGACACCTTTACGGTGTCCGGCGCGCCGAGCGAGCATGTCCGGGTCGGGCTCGGCGGCAGCGGCGACATGGACTCGTGCCGCCACCGGCTGGAACTCATTGCTGACGCGTTGCGAGAGCAGGACGCTTCGAACGGTTTGCAACGCTGATGCCGATCCGCGATGAATTTGACCCTCCTTGTCCCCGACTAAACAGATGGGGGTCTGGGGCCTCAGGCCCCAGCGGGGTCGAGGGGCGGAGCCCCCGCCTTCTTCACAGCCTCCCAGGCGCCCGATCTAGCGTAACGATGCGAAACGCGTCCCGCCTCGTCAATTCTAAACAGATGCAGCCAGCCATTCTCGACCAGTTCGCGCACGGTCTTGTGCTGCGACACGACATCGCTGAGCGCCTCGATGGGCGCCTCGATCAGCACGTTCAGGCGTAGCGGATCGTGCATCAGGCGCGTGCCATCGTGAATCGATTGCAACGGCAGCCCGACCTTCAAATCGCCCGCGTTGCCTTCCAGCACGCCCACCGTGCCGGTCACGTTGTGCAGCACCTTGTTGCCGCTGCCGAACGCGCGATTATTTACCGTGGAGCCGTAATATTGCAGGTTGATCCAGCTCGCCACCACCATGGGTGCCGTCATGATCAGTTCCAGCACGCGAAATTCGTCGTCCAACCGCCAGTCATAATCATGCAGGAAGGCACGCCCGGCCAAATCCAGGCCGCGCGTGCGCGCCCGCGGGGCGGCAATGAAAACCGCGTTGCCGGCCAGCCCCCATTCGGGACGCACCTGCGCCCAGTCACGGCTGCGCGCGACAATCTGGCGCTCCGCCGCGGGGCCGCGCGCAAGCCCGAGCGACGCCGCACGTTCCAGCCGCGCAAGCGAGGTGGCGCGCGCCAGGTCGGCGCGTAGACGCTCGAATTCCGCCGCATGCGTCGCCGGCACGCGCGCCGGATCGAACACATGGATGACATCGGTCGTCGTATCGTGCAGGCAACCGAGGAACCAGCTATCCGCCGGAATGACAATGCCGCGCGCCACCAGCCCGCGACGTACCACGTCGTCGTTCAGGATCGCCGCGGCAACACGCGCATTGGCCTCCCCCGTATTGCCGCCGCACGCGCCGCAATCCAGGCTGGAGGCATGCGGATTATTCACCGTGCTGCTGCCGTGACCGGCCAGCAGCACCAGGCGGGCGAAATTGCCGGTCAGCGACATCGCCCGCAGCACCGCTTCCGCCATATCGACACGTTGTTCCGCATCGAACCCGGTGGTGCGCCCTTCCATCACACCCGGATCGATCCGCGGCCCGAGGCGGCCGATATGGGCCGCATCCAGCCCGTCGGTATTGGGATCATGCACCGGCCGCGTCAGGCCCAGGCTGTCGCTCACCAGCTTGCCGGCCAGCGACAGCCCCACCGCCTCGACATAGACGAACGATGACACCGCCGAAAGCTTGAAGGACTTCCACGCCTTGCCCACCCGCCGGCGCAACTGGCGCCGTCCCAGGATCGCTTCATCCTCGGCCGGTGTCGCCCCGGTAACCGTTTCGCACACCGTGAATTTCGGCGTCAGCAGCACCGGGCAGTGCGACCGGCCATGCACCAGGCCGATCGGCACATATTCGATCGGAAACCCAAAGAAACCGGCGAACCCCACGGTCTGTGCATCGGGACACACGGATTCCAGCGCCCGGCGATAGATTTCCGACCGCACGTCGATGCAGAACGCGGCCTGCACCGCCGGCCGCGCGCCCTGCAACGCACCCTGGCCCGCAACCTGGGGCGCCACCTCCCGCGGTGCCGCCATGTGCGCCAGCAGGCGCCGCTGATAGGCGTGCTCATAGGCTTCCTGCAGGATCAGATTGATGCAGAGCTCCGGATCATCGCCCAGCCGTTCGTCGCGCGGCGGCAGCGCCGCATCATCCATGGCAAGCCGCCAGGCCGCCGCAAACGCGCTATCGGTGCGCTGCACAAACAACGCGTAGCCCCACACGACGCGGATGGCAAGAAGTTGTGATAGCGTATCGTCTTCCTGGCCCACCAGTTCGCTATCCCACACCTTGTAGCGCGCATAGGCCGCCCAGCCGCCGATATCGAGCAGCGCCTGGTGCAAATAATCCTCCCAGGCGCGCACCGGCACGCCGATATGGCCGAGCACTTCGGCAATCGCCGTCTCCGGATCATCCGGCAGTGACGCGACCAGGGCACGGAATCCGCGGATGCCCATCACCTCCGGGTTCAGGTCGTGCCGCATCGCCGCGCGCCACGCCGGATATGGCCGCAAGCCCCGCGACGGTAGCCGCCACACCGACTGGCCTTCGTCGAAATACGCCGCGCAGAACTTCGAAATTTCGTTGGTCATGAAATCGGTGCGCGATGCCAGGCGGTCGCCCGACGCCAGCGAATCGAGCACTTCGGCGATCGTCGCCACCACCGCCGGGTGCTTGGCCTTGCGCGCCGGCGGCAACCCCGCTTCAAGCCGCATGCCGGCGATCGTGCGCGGCGCCGCCCAATCGGCGGGGGCTGCGTCCAGCGCCGCCTGCAAATCCTGATCCTCGATCGTGCCGTCCCGCAACGCGTCGCAGTAGAAGCCGCGCGGCATCAGCATGTCGATCCGCGCCACGCGGTGCAGCGTGGCGCAGGTGGCGTGGAAGCTCTGCTCGCTGAAGCCGAGAAACGGATTGACCGCGACGAAATTCTTCAGCGGCCAGAGCGGCGCGATGCGGCGGCAGGCGCCATTGATGGCGGCGTGCAAATACGCGTCGATGTCCGACGGCGCCTGCGGCGGTTCAACAACGCGATTGAGAACGTGGCTCATCTCGATCCTCCCGCGTCAGGGCGGCACGGGGGCGACGGGCGGCGTTGGCCACAGGCGCAGCACCAGACGGTTGGCGATCGTGTTCACATAGAAACCGTTGGCGACATGCGCGTAGAGCGCCTGCCATTTCGGCGCGCGCGCGTGGCGCGGCACCAGCCCCTGCAGAAAGATCATGGTCGCGAACGAGAGGATGACGGCGCTGACAATCCCGATATCGAGCGCCCCGCGGGCTGCCGGGGACGGCGGCAGGCTGCCGGCCAGCAGGCGCTCGGCCGCCAATTGCAGCCCGAAATAAACGCACGCGGTGCCGGCCGCGAGCACGATCGTGCGGACAACGACGTAAAGATTCGGCCGCTCATCGATGCCGTTGGCCACCAGGTGGGTCAGTCCCAGCAGCAGCACGGCGGCCAGCGCGAAAACCCCAGGGCGCTGCTGCAATGTGGCGCCGAAAATGACGCTGACCGCGAAGGTGATCAGCAGCACGCCGGCAATCGCGATGATCATACGAAACGGATGCGGCTTGCCGCCGGGGCTCGGCGTCCAGGCGGCGCGCGCGATGTCGATCACGCTGCCGGACGACAGGAAGGCGTGCGCCTTGTAGACCGAATGAGCAACAATATGCAGCAGGGCCGCGGAAAACGCGCCCAGCCCGCATTCCAGCATCATGAACCCCATCTGCGCGATGGTGGAATAGGCGAGCGACACCTTGATCGATGTCTGCGTCAGCATCACCACGGAGCCGAACAAGGCGGTGACGCCGCCGATAATGGCCAGCGCATCCAGCGACGGCAGCGACAGCGACACGACATGCGACAGGCGCAGCAGCAGGAAACCGCCGGCATTGATGATGCCGGCATGCAGCAGGGCTGATACCGGCGTCGGCGTCTCCATCACTTCGATCAGCCAGCCATGCAGCGGAAATTGCGCCGATTTCAGCAGCGCCGCGCCCACCAGCAACAACGCAGCGTAATGCATGGCGTGCGGCACGGCACCGGCCGCCCGCAGCGCATCGGCACGGGCAAATAATGTGCTGTAGTCGAGGGTGCCGAACTGGCGGTACAATAGCACGAGACTGCCGAGCACGCAGGCCTCGCTGACGCGGCTGGCAATGAATTTCTTGCGCGCCGCGATGATCGCCGCCGGCCGCTCGGGGTAGAACACCAGCAATTCATGCAAGGCGACACTGGTCGCACACCAGGCCAGCGCCAATTGCAGCAGATTGCCCGATATGATGACCAGAAGAATGGCCGACAGGGTCAGGCAAAGGAAGCGGGTGAACGCCACGCGGCGCGGATCGCCCTCCATATAATTCCGGCTGTAATTGATCACCACCAGGCCCACGAACGAGACCAGGCAGAACATCGTGGCGCTGATGCTGTCGAGATACAGCGAGAACCCGATGCCGCCGGCGCCGATCGTGCCGGTGCGCACTGTGCCGGCCTCAGCCACCCGCAGCGCGGTCGCCAGCGCCAGCCCAAGTGCCACAACCCCCGCCGCAATGGCGAACCGGTTCCGCCGTGGCGCATCATTGCGGCCGAGGATCTGGCCCAGCGCGCCCACGCAGAACAGCCCGGCCGGGCCCAGCAGCACCAGCCAGAGGTTCACAGACACCATGGTTGTCTCCACGCACTTTTTTGTGGTTCAGGCCCCATACGCAACGCGTTACGCGGCATGCAGAATTTTCATATCGAACGAAGGTAGCACAATCCCGGCCGCCCCACAGTCCCGCGCTGTGGGCAGGTGCGCGGCGGTCAGGCCGCCCCTGGCATAAACCGGCATCGGCGCCGCTGCGGCCAGGCCCTTCAGCCCCTGCCAGCCAATATGCGGCCGCCCCGAATTGGCACGGCACGGCAGGACCGGCGACAGAATCGCGGCATCCGCGCCCAGCGCGGCGGCGCGCCGCAGATCGGCTTCATCGTGACAGGACGCGACCCACAGATCCACCGGCGGCCGTGCCGACAGGCGGCGCAGATCGCGCGCGGTGGCATGCATCCCCGCGGCACCAGCCCGCTGCACCTCCAGACAGGAGCCCGCGACCAGACAGCGCGCGCCGTAAGGTTCCGCAACCCCCACGATACGGCGCGCCAACGCAATACGCTGATCCGGCGCCAGCGCCGGCTCGCACACCGCGATCAGCCGCACGCCCGCCTCCAGCATCGCCGGCAGGCGGGCCAGAAACGCGGACGGGCCGCCAGCCTCGGTTGCGTTGCTGACGACGTAGAGCGACGGCAAAGCAAGCGCCCGCAGCACGCGGTGATTGGATGCGAGCACCGGCGCCACGTGCGGCGCGCCAGGATCGGCCCAGGCCAGGCGCTGCCCTTCGCGCCCCCGCGGCGTACCGTGCCAGCGTTCGGCCAGGAAAAAATTCAGCCGGATCCGGCGCGTCGGGAACGCGTGGTCGTACCGCATCCAGGGCCGCAGCTTTTCCGCAACAAGCCCGACTTCCTCGAACAATTCACGCGCGGCGGCCACCGGAGCCGTTTCGCCCGGATCAATCTTGCCGCCCGGCAATTCCCAAAAGCCGGCGGCCATTTGTCGCGCGGTACGTTCCGCCAGCAGCACCCGGCCATCCGGCCCGCGGACGATGCTGGCAGCCACGTCGATGACAGGGAGTTGCATGGTTATGCCCCGTCAATCGGGCCATACCCGCGCCGGATGCAAGTACCGCCACGGGTCCTCCGTGGTGATCGGCGGCAGGCCGGACGCGGCCTGGACCTTCGGCGGCGTGCTGCTGTTGGCGGCTTGCGGCGGCGGCGGCGCGGCCGCCGCAGGTTTGGCCGCCGGCGGCGGCGCCGCCTCGGCCAGCGGTTTGAGGTGCGCCCGTGCCATCAAGCCATATCCGCGGCCACAAGCGTGCCCGCACGGCGCGCGAAGTCGATTTCCGCTTCCGTCGGCATGCCGCCGCCAGTGGCATGGATCGTCACATTGACATGCGTCTTGCCGAACCCGAGATCGGGGTACAGGCTCGATTCCTTCGAGAGCGACGCCAGCCGGTCGAGAAATTCCCGCGTGTGGCTGTAGGACGCAAACTCGTAACGGCGAAACAAGGACGGCGGATGGGCAACTTTCTGCCACCCATCTGCCGCTTCCAGAACACTGGACATGGTGCTTTCCTTCCCGGCTTATCGCAGGATAACGTTATTGTGCGGCAACTTCCGACGCCAGCAATTCGCCTTCCGGATAGCGCGGCAGGATCTGCTCGACTTCCTGATGCGGGCGCGCAATGATATGCGCGGCGGCCAGGCCGTCACCCACCCGCTCGCACGCATCGGCGCCGGCGCGCACGGCCGCGTTCACCGCACCGGTCTCGCCACGCACCAGAACGGTGACATAGCCGCCGCCGACGAACTGGCGCCCCACCAGCCGCACTTCGGACGCCTTGGTCATCGCGTCCGCTGCCTCGATCGCCGGCACCAGGCCGCGCGTCTCGATCATGCCCAGTGCAATGCCGTATCTCTCGCTTGCCATCTTGAATATTCCTTTCGAATTTACAGAGTGATCAGTTCGCCGGCAGACGCGCGGCTGACGACGAAGGCTGGTCGATCAGGCGGGAATTCTCCGGCACCGGCAGAATTTGCTCCACTTCGTGATGCGGGCGCGCAATGATGTGCGCGGCGGCCAGGCCGTCACCGACGCGCTCGCACGCATCGGCGCCGGCGCGCACGGCCGCGTTCACCGCACCCGTCTCGCCGCGCACCAGCACGGCCACATACCCGCCGCCGACGAACTGGCGCCCCACCAGGCGCACTTCCGACGCCTTGGTCATCGCGTCCGCCGCCTCGATCGCCGGCACCAGGCCGCGCGTCTCGATCATGCCCAGTGCAATACCCAGTTTCTCGCTTGCCATAATCTATCCCTTTCGTTGCGTTCTTACGGAGCAAAAGTTCTTTGCTTCTTTTTTGAAAAAAGAAGCAAAAAACCTTTACGCCTTAGCTGCGCCAGCGTTCTTCATCCCACTGGTCGATGATGCCGCCGATCGTGAGGTCGGTGGTGATGTTCGGGTTGCCCGCCGCGGTGCGCGCGGCCGAGTAGCCGATGGTGATGACGTAGTCGCCGGGCTTGGCGCCCACCGGGTCCACGACGACGTCGAGATTGCCTTTGTGGTCCTCCACCACACGCAACGACTTGGCCGCCAGCGCCCATACGCGCTTGGTGGTCACCAGATCGCTGACGACACGACTAATCTGCATGCGCCATCGCTCCCGTGCCGGCCCGGCCCACCGGGTCGTCCCAGTAATCGATGATGCCGACGATGGTCAGATCGCTCGGGTAATCCTTGCTGCCGGCGGCGTCGCGCGCCGCCGAACTGCCCACCGCAATCACCCAGTCGCCCGGCTTGCAGCCCACCGGGTCCACGGCCACCTGCTTGCCGCTGGCGCCACGCTCCTTCACCACCAGCAAGCGGCGGTTCAGCAGGCCGGGAATGCGGGCGGTGGCCACCAGCGTGCCCTCCACCTGACAAATCTTCATCAGTGCAGCTCCGCAACTAATTCGGGTTGAACCGCCAGGTCGACATCGGCGAGCGCCGTGCCGTCGCCGGCCCGGACCACCGCCTGCACATGCAAAACGCCACGCGCGGCCAAATCCGCATGGCGCGCCAGGATGGCGGCCGAAAGCCGCCGCGCCCGCAGCTGCGCCTGCGCCGCGGCGCCGGGAATACGCGGATCATACCGGAAATGCACCAGCACCGGCACGGCCAGGCCGCGCGGTTCATGCAGGCCGCGCAGGATGCGAATGCCCACATCGAGGTCGGCCGCGCCTTCCTCCACCGTATTCATCTGCGCCTGGAAGGCCAGGTTACGCAATTGCACGTCGTCCACCGCGTCACCGACCACGATCAGCCGTTCAGTATGGCCGGCATCGTCATACAAGCCGCCATGCCAGGCGCGCACCGCATCGATCTGGCCGATATTATTCTTCAGCACATAGCCGCACAGCCAGCGCATGCCTTCGGTCGCCGTATCGTCATCGGCGACCCCTGCGCAGGCGGCGACCGCGGCGCGGATCGCATCCTTGGCCGCCTCGCGCGGCAACGCCTGCGTGCGGCCATACAGAGCCAGATTATCGACGTAACGATCCACCGACATGCGGCCGCCGGCATCAGGCACGTGCACGCGCACCGCATCCGTATCGGTATCGACACCGATCAGCAGCGTCGCCGCATCGGCCGTCTCGCCATGGGTCAGCCGCACCCCGGCGGCGAATTGCTCCAGCCGCTCCAGCAATGCGGCCGCGGCGCGCACGCCGTCGCTGCCATGCGCGGCGCAGCCCTGGTGGCCCGGATCGACGCTGCTGATGTGATAAACGCCGATCTTGAGGAAGCGCGTCGGCGCGTCCGGCGCGTTCGGCACGCCATCGCGCCAGCGGCCAAGCTCCACCTGCTCCCAATGGCGCAACGTATCGCCAACATCGAACATCGCGCCTGCATAGGACTGGCGATACGCCACAATCGAAGGCGGCACGCGAAGGATAAAGTCGACCACGCCGCTCAAACGCCCGTCCGCGCAGGGCGTGATGTCGATGGCGTGGAAGCCCCAGCGGCGGATCAGATCGGCCGCCGGCTCGCCGTCGGTCAGCCGCGCCAGGCCGCGATCGAACGCGCGTGTCACCAGCCGGCAGAAGGTGCCGAGCACGCAACGCGCATGCAGCGCGCGCATGTCCAGCGGCGCGGTCCATCCGGCGGCAAAAATCTCCGGCGGCAGATCCAGACCCAGCCGGCCGCGCACCGTTTCCACCGCAACCGGCACGAAACCGGCATCGAATTGCAGGGGTGCCAGCCCGCGCAGCGTCGGCTCGATCAGGTTGAACGCGGCACCGATTTCATCGGCACGGCGGCGCAACGCCACGCTGACGCCGTCATCGGCCAATGGATGGCGCACGCCGGCTTCAGCGAACGCACCCGGCGTTGACCACGCAGGCGCCGTCTCGGGCGCGTAGCCGCGACCCGCCGTCTCGGGCGCGTAGCCGCGAGTCGCCGTCTCGGGCGCGTAGCCGCGAGTCGCCGTCTCGGGCGCGTAGCCGCGAGTCGCCGTCTCGGGCGCGTAGCCGCGCCACGAACGGGCGGCGGTGCCACGGCGCGCACTATGGGTGGCGTGCGCTTTCAACTCTGCGCGCCTCCGGACAGCGTGACGCGGGCGCCGGTCTTGGAGAAATAGCCGAACATGCCGGTGACGAGCTGTTTCGGCTCCTCATGCCGGGCCTCTCCCTTGAACGTCGCGGCGCCGGCGAACGGCTTGGCCTTCGGGCCGCGTATGCTGGGGTTACGGTCGGCGGCGAACGCGCCGTCGGTGCCGGTGACGTTTTTCTGGTCGCCCCACGAGTCGCCGGTGATGTGGCCGCCGGCGGCACGGCCCTCGCCGCTGATGCGCGTGTGCGCGGGCGGGCGATCCGGGCTGGCGCCACTGCGCGGCCGCACCAGGAATTCGAGATTGCCGGTAATCTTCTTGTTGCCCCCCGCGCAAGAGCCGGTAATGCGGCCGGCAGCGGTTTCGTCGGGCTGTGCCACGCGGGCCGCGGCGCGCAATTGCGCCCCGCGCTGCGGCGATTTGACCGAGAAACGATCATCCAGCGCGGCCACTGCGCCGCCTGCGGGCGCTTCCACCGCAGGTTCGGCTCGGTAATATGGCGTGCCGGTGATATCGCGGCCGGCGCCACGCGCGGTTCCGCTCACCGCTTCCACGTTCAGCGGCGTGTTGCCGGTCACCGCGGTGCCGGCGCCATGGGCGCGGCGTGCGGCGGCGGCTCCGGCCGCGCCGGCGCCGCAAAAACCTTCCATGGTCACCCGCCCCTGATACTGGCTGCCGGTGAGCGGCGCGCAGCTGCCGGGCGCATCGCCGGTCACGCTCGGATGATGCTCCACATCGAAGCCGGTAATGCGCTGGCCGCCCCAGCTTTGCGCCACGGTCACCTTGCCGGCGGTCACCGCGTCGGCGCGGTCGGCGCCTGATTGATCGGCGGGTGCGGTGCCGCCGCCGGCGAAGCCGCAAGCGGTCTGCCGGCGCGCCGGCGCCAGATATTGCGTGCCGGTCACCGAACGGCAGGCGCCGCCCTCATCGCCGGTCACGCGCAGGCTGCGGCCCAGCGCAGAACCGGTAATCGGCATGCCCTTGTCGGTCGACTCCAGCAGCACCTCGCGGGACCGCTCGCGCGACCCGACGGAGCGGGCGGACCGGCCGAGATTGCCGGCGAACACGGCGCCGCCATGCGGATTGGCCTGGCGCTGAAATTGCGTCGCGCCATACGCACCCTGGTCGGTCCGCTGGGTGACATCATCGTCCAGCCGCTGGTCGGCTTTGCCGGTGATCGTAATGCCGGCGCCAGCTTCGTCACCGGTGATGCGCACCTTGCTGCGAACCATCGTGCCGGACACGACCAGGCCGGCATCGGTGCGGGCATGGCCCACTTTCGGGCCGCCGGCGCGCCAGGCGCCACCGCCCTCGGCGGCGATATATTGGGTGCCGGAAACCGGCTGGCCGGTGCCGCGCTGGTCGCCGGTCACTTGCTGGCCCTGGCCGATACGCAGGCCGGTGACGCGCTGGCCCGCCTGGGTCGGGGACTCGGTGACCTTCGGGGCGTATTCGAGCTTGCCGGTGCGTGCCGGGACGGCGGCGGGCGCGTCACCACGCCCATGCTGGCTCAGCGCCGCACGGCGCGCCCGCGCCTGGGCGCGGCACGACGTGTCGGCACAGATGGCGGGCGCAGATTCCGAAGCACCAAAGGCGGGAGCGGGCACGGAAGCGGGTGCCGCGGCCGGTTTGGCCGCCGCGCCGAGGGCTGCCTTGCCGGCCGACAGCAACCGGCGGCGCTCGATGGCGGCGTTGCGGCCGGAGAGCGCACCGGCAGAGGAGACGGTGGGCGCGCTGGGTGGCGGCGTCTCGGCCGCAATTGGCGCGGCCTGCACCGGTGACGCGGCGTGCGCTGCGGGCAGCACGGCGCCGCGACGGCCTACGCTGACGCGCTCGGTCGCCGGCGGCAGCGCCGCCTTGCCGGCCGACATCGCCACACGGCGGGCGATGGCGGCATTGCGGCCGGACTGCGCGGAGCTGATGGCATCGGACATCGGGTGCTGCCTCAGCGCGCGCCGGCGCGGTAGACGATGAAGGCGGTGCCTTGCGACTGGCTGTAATTGTCATAGCCGAGCAGCCGCACATGGTGGCCAGGATTGGCGCGATGGCACGCTTCGAGCTCGGACAGGATCTTTTCCACCGACTTCTCGCCGAAGAACGGCAGCTTCCACAGATACCAGAAGCTCGAGAAGGATTTTTCGGGCTCGGTATATTCGATCGCCGGGTTCCAGCCCTGCGCGATCAGATAGGCGACCTGCTTGCGCAGCCGGTCCGGCGTCATCGGCGGAAGATACGAGAATGTTTCGCCCTTGCGTTCGGTGGGCCGGTAGGCGAGCGAGTCGGACATTGGTTTGCTCCCAAAAAGAAAGAGTTCTTTTTTGAAAAAAAGAACCAAAAAACTTTTACGAGTTTAAGGGCGCATCCATCTTGCCCACCGAACGCGCAGGGTCGCAGCAAGAGAAAAAAGTCTTCTGCTTCTTTCTTTCAAAAGCAGAAGACTTCTTCCTGCTGTTGTTACGCCACCCGCAACACCGGCGAAGCCGTATCCAGCTTGTCCACCGTATCGAACTCGAACTTGATTTCTTTCCACGTCTCCATGGCGATCCTCAGTTCGGGCGAATGGGCGGCCGCCTCGGTCAGAATTTCGCGTCCCTCGCGCTCCACCGGGCGGCCGATATTGCGCGCCTCGACGCAGGCTTCCAGCGCCACACGGTTGGCATGGGCACCGGCGGCATTGCCCCACGGATGGCCCAGCGTTCCGCCACCGAACTGGAAGCACGCGTCGTCGCCAAAGATCGCGGTCAGCGCAGGCATATGCCAAACGTGGATACCACCGGAGGCAACCGGCATCACGCCGGGCATGGGGCCCCAATCCTGGTCGAAGAAGATGCCGCGGGCGCGGTTTTCCGGCACGAACGGCTCGCGCATCAAATCCACCCAGCCGATCGTCGCCTCGCGGTCACCCTCGAGCTTGCCGACGACGGTGCCGGAATGCAGATGGTCGCCGCCCGACAGGCGCAGGCACTTCGTCAGCACACGGAAATGAATGCCGTGGTATGGGTTGCGGTCGAGCACGGCATGCATGGCGCGATGGATGTGCAGCAGCATGCCGTTTTCGCGGCACCAGTTCGCCAGACCCGTATTGGCGGTGAAGCCGGCGGTGAGGAAGTCGTGCATGATGATCGGCGCGCCGAGCGACTTGGCGAATTCCGCACGCTTGTACATTTCTTCCGGCGTCGGCGCCGTGCAGTTCAGGTAATGGCCCTTGCGCTCGCCGGTTTCCTGTTCCGCCTTGTGCACCGCCTCCATGACGAATTCGAACCGGTGCTGCCAGCGCATGAATGGCTGGCTGTTGATGTTCTCGTCGTCCTTGGTGAAATCCAGGCCGCCGCGCAAACATTCATAAACGGCGCGGCCATAGTTCTTCGCCGAAAGACCAAGCTTCGGCTTGATGGTGCAGCCGAGCAGCGGGCGGCCATATTTGTTCAGGCGATCACGTTCCAGCTGGATGCCGTTCGGCGGGCCGCCGCAGGTTTTCACATAAGCGAGCGGGAAACGAATATCTTCCAGGCGCAGGCTGCGCACTGCCTTGAAGCCGAACACGTTGCCGACCAGCGAGGTCAGCACGTTCACCACCGAACCTTCCTCGAACAGGTCGAGCGGATAAGCAATGAACGCGTAGAATGCATTGGCGTCGCCCGGCACCGGCTCGATCCGGTAGGCGCGGCCTTTATAATAGTCGAGGTCGGTCAGCAGGTCGGTCCACACCGTGGTCCAGGTGCCGGTCGACGATTCCGCGGCGACCGCGGCTGCCGCTTCCTCGCGCGGCACGCCGGATTGCGCGACGATTTTGAACACGGCGAGCAGATCGCTATCCAGCGGCACGTAGTCGGGGGTCCAGTAGGTTTTCCGGTAATCCTTGACGCCGGCCTGATAGGTTTTTGCTGCCACGTTGCTCTCCCGTTTTCGAGGTCCGGCGGCACGCGCCTGACACATGCAGCGATAGACCTATTGGCGCAAAACGAAATTCAGAAGTTCTTATGCGGGTATAAGGTGGCGTTATGCTGCGTCGCACAAGGCAAGGCCTTATTTTTGAAAAAAAGAAGCCAAAAAATTATGTTCAGCCTAACGGCGCATAAGAAGAGAGAATAGAAAAACGGCCACGACTTCAAATGAGCAAAAGTTTTTTGGTTCTTTTTTTCAAAATATAACATGTGTTCCTTACTTTCTTTGCCTGATTTCATGTGCTATGCACCCGCGTCGTCTGGGGAGACGTGCCATGAACATGAACGTCACGTTGCGCCAATTGCGCATTTTCGAAGCCGTTGCACGGCTTGGCTCGGTTTCACGCGCCGCGGCGGAAGTGCATCTGACGCAGCCGGCGGTTTCCATGCAGGTCAAGCAACTGGAGGAGCAGTTGGGTCTGCAGTTGCTCGAACAGGTCGGCAAGCGCATGTGCCTGACCGATGCGGGGCGCGAACTAAATACCCATGCGGAACTCATCGTTGCCCAAATGGCCGACCTGGGTGCGGCCATGGAGCAATATCATGGCGTGGATCGCGGTTTCATTCGGCTATCGGTACTATCCACCGCCAATTATTTCCTGCCCCGGCTGATTGCGCGCTTTGCCGAGCGGCATGCCGGCGTGCGGATCAGCCTGCAGGTCGCCAACCGGGAGGCGGTGCTCGCGGCGCTGGCCGACAACCGCACCGACCTCGCCATCACCGGCCAGCCGCCGGACAGTGCCGATATCACGTCGCACTATTTCATGGACAACCCACTCGTCGTCATCGCGGCCCCCTCCCATCCCCTGGCCAGCCTCGACCATGTCGGGCTCCGGCAACTGGAGAGTGAAACGCTGGTGCTGCGGGAGCCGGGGTCGGGCACCCGTGCCACGGTCGAGCGCTACTTTACCGCATCCGGCCTGGCCTATCGGCCCGGCTGCGAGCTCAGCACCAACGAGGCGGTCAAGCAGGCGGTGCAGGCGGGCCTCGGCCTCGGGATCGTCCCGGTGCAGACGCTCGAGCTCGAATTGGAAACCGAGCGGCTGGTGGTGCTGCCGGTGGAGGGATTTCCGCTCATCCGGCAATGGTTCATCGTGCACCGCAGCGACAAGCGCCTCTCCGCCGCGGCGCAGGCGTTCCGCGCCTTGCTGCTTGCCAATAACCGCCGGTCGGCGGCGGACGTGGTGCCGGCATAACCGACTACGGCGCACTTCCAAGGCACGGGTCCTACGGTGTGCCCGGTCCCGGTTTGGGCAGAAAATTCAACCACGAAGACGGAAGACGCGGCTGCGCTCTCTTCGTGCCTTCATGGCCAAATTGCGCCGCCGCCGCGATATTCATAACCAGTCCCGAGGCGCCGCCGGGACGCGCAGCGCCGCTCGACCTGCACCGCGCATGCCAACAGGAAAAAGTTTTTGGTTCTTTTTTCAAAAAAGAACATATTTCCTTCCTTCGTCGAGCTATCTCCGAAACAGCCTAACCTATTGATAAAGAACATTTTTAAATCTATTCAAAACCATTAAATTGCCTCGGGGCCGACGCCGCGCGCCATTGGAGCCGCGGCGACCGTGATGGCGCCGCCTCCGGCCACCCGGAGCAATGTCCGACACCGGAGCGGTATCATGAGCAACGAAATTCTCGCCAACAGCCTCGCCAAAACCAGCTTCCGCGGCCGCAATCGCCGCCGGATCATGGCCGTGCTGACCGTCATTACCGGCTGCATCGGCGCCGGCATGGTGGTCGGCGCCTGGTTCTCGATCGGCCATGTCCATGGCGAGGCGGTGATCGATCTCGCCCTGCTGGGCATCATCATCCCCCTCGCAGTCTACAGCATGGGCGTCGTCCGCGGCTGGCAGGATACGGTGGCGGCCGGCGGCGAACTTGGCCGCGTCGCCGCCTGGTGCACGCGCACCAAAACGACCCAGATCATCCCGTTCTTCTGCCTGTTCACGATCCTGGGCCTGGCGCAGAGCCTGAACCACGCGCTGGACCGTCCCTACAGCGCCGACACGGCCTCGGACGACGCCAGCGTCGCCGGCTTCGATGCCGGCATGCGGCGCGCATGCGTCAGCAGCGGCATGGCAAGCCTGGGCGACGCCGCAAACGGCCCGCACAGCGCGCAACTCCATAGCCGCGTGGAAGCCTATTGCGGCTGCGTCGGCACCGGGCTCAAGGCCAGCTATTCCATGGCCGAACTCGCTGCCCTGGCCGCCAGCGCCGATCGCATGTCGCATGAGCCCAAGGTTCAGAGGATCATCGCCGCCTGCCAACAAGAGGCCGCCCGCTAGATATGCGTGGACCCTTCTCGTCGGGCACCGCCACCGCGTCGGGAAACGTGGCGTTCGTCGTCACCTCGCCGTGACGGCCATCCTGCTCCGGGCTGCCGCGCTGGCAGCCCGGCGTAGTATTTATCGGCCGCAACCGACGCGCCGCATTCCCTGACCCGGCCACACTCTATTTACCGCCATCCAGTCCGCGTTGATGATACGTCCATGACGCACGCAACTCTCGCCGGGCCGGAGTAGCCAGCATGGACGTCCTGCTCCGCGAGCGCGGGGTCTACCGGTTTGGGCCGTTCAGCCTGGACCCCGCCCGCCGTGCGTTGTTCAGCGGCGGCGCGCGCGTGAAAATGGCAGAGCGGCTGTTCGACGCGCTGCTTTACCTCGTGGCCAACCACGGCCGGCTGGTGGAACGCGACGAGCTACTGCAAGCGGTGTGGGCCGGCCGCACGGTCGAGGAGAATAATCTCGGCCAGGCGATCTTCGCGCTCCGCAAGCTGCTGCGCGCGTCCGGCGGCGCCGACAGCTACATCGTCACCGTGCCGAGCCGCGGCTTCCGCTTCGCCGAGCCGGTGCTGTTCGAAGCGGTCCAGGATGCGCCGTGGGCACCTGATATCGAACCTCAGCCGGACGCCGGGCAAACGCCGCCTGGCGCGCTCGCTGCCCCGGCGATCTTCACCTGGCGCGGCCGCGTCGCACTGGCTGTGGCGTCACTCGCGCTGTTCGTTGCCACGTTCAGCCTGGTGCTTCGGGAAACGCGTGCGCCGCCGGCGCCCGATCGCGCGCCGGCCGAGCAGGCTTTTGCGCCTCCCGCCCATTCCGTCGCGGTGCTCGCGTTCGACAATATGAGCGGCGACGCCAAGCAGGATTATTTCTCCGACGGCCTGTCCGAACAACTGATCGACACGCTCACCCGCATCAACGCGTTGCAGGTGGCCGGCCGCATCTCATCCTTCTCGTTCCGCGGCAGCCACGCCACCATCGGCGACATCGCCCGCAAGCTGAATGTCAGCGCGGTGCTGGCGGGCAGCGTACGCCGCGCCGGCACGCGCGTGGTAGTCACCGCGCAACTGACCAACGCGCTGACCGGCTTCAATTTCTGGTCCCGCACCTACGACCGCGACCAGGGCGACATCGTCAGCGTGCAGACCGACATCGCCAAAGCGGTGACGCAATCGCTGCAGGTGTCGCTGCTCGGGGGCGACACCGGCCAACTCACGGTTGGCGGCACCACGAACGCCGCCGCGTATGATGCCTATCTGCATGGCGTTAGCCTGAATCGCCAGTCCTATACCAACGGCCCTCAATGTTGACCTGTAAGGACAGGTCAGGGGGCCGTAGGTATAGGAGTCACTTTTCGCGCGCCGCCGCCGGCCAACCCGGCGCGCATACCAACCGCCCGAATTGCTGGAAGAGTCAGCAATTCGGGTCGGTGGTACTACCTATCGGTTCTATAACATCCTGATAAAAAACGCTTTTACATCTTTTCAAAACCATTCAATTGCCGGTGGACCAATGCTGCGCGCCATTGGGGCCGCGGCGTCCGTCATGGTGCCGCCTCCGGTCAGCCGGAGCAACGTTCGACTGCGGAGCCGCACCATGAACACCGACATCCTCGCCAACAACGTCCCCCTACCGAAATCCAATGTCCGCTTCTTTCGCAGGCTGCAGGTCGTTTTCACCGCCGTCTTCGTCTGCATCGGCGCCGGCATGATCGTCGGCGCCTGGTTCTCGATCGGCCATATCCGCGGCGAGGGCGTGGTCAATCTCGCCATGCTCGGCATCATCCTGCCGGTATCCATATACGGTATGCTTGCCGTCCGCGTCTGGCGCGAGACGATCGCCGGCGGCGGCGATCCTGGCCGCGTCGCACGCTGGTGCACCCGCACGCGCGTGAACCAGGCCATTCCGTTCTTCTTCCTGGTCCTGATCCTGACCATGGCGAACAACCTGAACCACGCGCTGGACCGTACACCGGCCATCAATGCCTCGGCGAACGACACCTCGTCGGACGACAGCTTCGATGTCGGCATGCGCCGCGAGTGCCTCAGCAGCGGCATCGCCAGCCTCGGCGCCGCCGCGAACGGCCCGCAAGGCGCGCTGTTGCATCGCCGCGTGCAAGGCTACTGCGACTGCGTCGCCAACCGCCTCGAAGCCACCTATTCCATGACCGTACTGAACAGCATGGCCGGCGACCACGACCGCATCACCCATGACCCCAAGGTCCAGGGCGTCATCGCCGCCTGCCAGCGCGAGGCCGCCCGCTAAACGTCCCAAAACCCTCACGACAACAACAGGAGAGTATCATGAAACAAATCTCAGCCATGCTGGCGCTTGCCGCCCTGTTCGCCCCCGCCTTGTGCGCCATGGGTGGCGCGGCACAGGCCGCGGAGACAAACGCCCCGGGTTTCCGCCCGGCCGGCTTGTCGCCGAGCCCGCTGGCGGCCACCGCCGGAAAGCAGACCATTGCCCTGATCTATAGCCCGCTCTATGGCGCGGCGTTGCTGTCCGTCGGCATCGCGGGTGTGACCAACCCCGGCACTGGCATCTTCTGCGTCGCGCCGAAGAAGGCGATTTACGCGAAGAATGTGCCTTCGGTCGCGGTGGAGTGGGGTTCGTCCCTCGGCAGCAGCATCGAGGCATTTTACGAGCAGGGGGGGTCCGATTGCCCGGCTGGCAACATTGAAGTGCGCACGTTCGACTTCTCGTCGGGCACCGCCACCGCTTCGCAGAACGTCGCGTTCAGCGTCAGCGCGCCGTAAGGCAACCGCCACATGCCTGCACCTGGGCCGGGCTGCCCCGCCGGGCGGCCCGGCCCGGAATTTTAGCCAAACCATATGCTCATTCCCTGATCCGGCCACGGTCTCTTTACCGCCGTCCCGTCCGCGTTGATGATACTTGCATGGCGTCCCCCCTTCTCGCCGGACCGGAGTAGCCACTGCATGGACGTCCTGCTCCGCGAACGCGGGGTTTACCGGTTCGGGCCGTTCAGCCTAGACCCCGCCCGCCGCGCGCTGTTCAGCCGCGGTGAGCGCGTGAAGCTGGCCGAGCGCCTGTTCGACACGCTGCTGTACCTCGTCGTCAACCACGGCCGACTCGTTGAGCGCGACGAGTTGCTGCAAGCGGTCTGGGCCGGCCGCGCGGTCGAGGAAAACAATCTGGGCCAGGCGATCTTCGCGCTCCGCCGCGCCCTGCGCGCATCCGGCGGCGCCGACAGCTACATTGTCACCGTGCCGAGCCGCGGCTTCCGCTTCGCCGAGCCGGTGCAGTTCGATGCGACCGAGGAAGAACCTTGGGCGCCCGACATCGGCCCGCAGCCGCACCTGTTGCCACCGCCGCCCCAAGGCACCGGGGGTGCCTTGTTTACCTGGCGCGGCCGCCTGTCGCTCGCGGTCGGCTCGCTGGCGCTGTTCGTCGCCACCATCAGCCTGGTGCTCTGGCAGACCCGCGCGCCGTCCGCGCCGGATCGCCCGGTGGCCGAGCAGGCTTTTGCTCCGTCCCCCCATTCCATCGCCGTGCTGGCCTTCGACAACATGAGCGGCGACCCCGGCCAGGCCTATTTCTCCGACGGCCTGTCCGAACAACTCATCGATACGCTCACCCGCATCAACGGGCTGCAGGTCGCCGGCCGCATTTCGTCGTTTTCGTTCCGCGGCAGCCACGCAACCATCGGCGACATCGCCCGCAAGCTGAATGTCAGCGCGGTGCTGGAGGGCAGCGTGCGCCGCGCCGGCGCCCGCGTGGTGGTC
>Ga0116229_10003369_pt1 | contig 26194 bp, 24 predicted proteins | sample S1TSphgellanicum_3_FD_87313 | JGI IMG/M metagenome (GOLD analysis project Ga0116229, IMG submission 87313) | Host-associated microbial communities from peat moss isolated from Minnesota, USA - S1T2_Fc - Sphagnum magellanicum MG | ecosystem: Host-associated > Plants > Peat moss > Unclassified... | reverse complement strand
TCGATTCGAGCCCACTGCGCATCAGAAAACCAAAAGAAATCAGACATATCACCGCCTCCTTGCAGAGGCAGTGAATCAAAAAACGAAGCTCAAGGGAATCCCATTAATGGGTCCGGACCCTAATAAAAAGCCGCCGAGAATGACAATAAGGCTTTTCAGAATTGGCTGAACGAATTTGATCGTAAACTCAGATTTCTTGCGCATTTAGGTCTTAGCCCGCTTCTTCGACCGTTGCGAGGCTGGGGCTCCTGAAGCGCGCCGCCACGGTCAATAGAGGTTTAATATCTACATTGTAAGATCAAATAAAGCTCCCTCGTGCGATATGAGTGAGGCCACATGCCCCCTGTCGACGCCATGGCAGAGACATGCCTCGGCCGCTTCCCTGAACCTCATACGTCGCGCCGGCGCTCAACTAGTCATCGCCGCGCCCCCTCGCTCCGTCGCCCAGTACGCCAGCGCCGCCACCGGCAACGCGAACCCGATCCCTGAGGCCAGCGTCCAGCCGCCTTGGGCGAAGGCCCAGCCGCCGAGGGCGGAGCCGAGGGCGCCGCCGATGAAGAAGGTGGCCATGTAGAGGCCGTTGAGGCGGCTGCGGAATTCGGCGCCGAGCGCAAATATGGCGCGCTGGCCTAGGGTGAGGTTGGCGGAGACGCCGAAGTCCAGGATCACCGCGGCGGCGACCAGGAGGCCGAGGGCGAGCCTTGAGCCGTGGGGCGCCAGGTGGGTGACGCCAAAGGCGCTGGCGGCGGCCAGCATGCAGAGCGCCGTGGCGGGTCGCGTCCAGCCGCGATCGGCCACGCGCCCGGCGATCGGGGCGGCGATCGCGCCCGAAACTCCGGCCAGGGCGAACAGGGCTATGCCGCCTTGGGAGAGATGGAACTCTGGTCCCGCCAACAAGAGCGGCGTCGTCGTCCAGAACAGGCTGAAAGCGCCAAACAGGCCGGCGTGATAGAGGGCGCGCCGGCGAAGGATCGGGGTCGTGACGACCAGACGGCCCATGGAGGCCAGAAGCGCGCCGTAGCGAAGCTTTGACGTCGGCTCGCGCGGCGGCAGGGCGCGGCTCAGCACCAGGCCCAGCGCCACCATCGCGCCCGCTGAGATCATGAAGACGACGCGCCAGGACGAGACTTGGGCGATGAAGCTCGCGGCCGGCCGCGCCAGCATGATCCCGAGCATCAGGCCGCTGACGACATTGCCGACGACCCGCCCCCTTATGGCCTCAGGCGCCAGATGGGCGGCGTAGGGCACCAGCACCTGAGCGGCGACCGATCCCAGGCCCACCATCAGCGACGCGATCAGAAACGGCGCGGCGTGGGGCGAAAAGGCGGCGCCGACGAGGCCCAGCGTCGCCACCCCGATCATGGTCACGATCAGACGGCGGTTCTCAATCAGGTCGCCCAGGGGCACCAGCAGCAGCAGGCCGGCGCCATAGCCCATCTGGGTCAGGGTCACGACCAAGCCGGTCGCCTGGGGCGAGATGCCCAGCCCCGCCGCGATCGGGCCGGCCAAGGGCTGGGCGTAGTAGATATTGGCCACGATCAGCCCGCAGGCGGTTGCGAGGAAGACCGTCATTTTGGCGGAGACGGCCTTGGCCTCGTCGGCCAAGGGGGCGGTGATCGTGGTCATCTATTCCGCCGCCAGCAGCTCTTGAGGCACATACTTCTCCCGCAGCGTCACCAGTTCCTCCGCCGCGGTGGGGTGTAGCGCGCAGGTGGCGTCCCATTGCGCCTTTGTCAGGCCGGCCTTGACCGCGATGGCGGCCATCTGGATCATTTCTGCGCTGTCGGCGCCGACAATGTGGCAGCCCAGCACCCGCTGGGTCTCGCCGCAGACCACCAGCTTCATCAGCATGCGGTCGCTCTCGCCGGCGAAGCTGGTGCGCATCGGGCGAAAGCGGGTGCGATAGATGTCGACCGACTTGAATCGATGCCGGGCCTCGGACTCGCTCAAGCCCACCGCCCCGACCGGCGGCTGGGAGAAGACGGCGGTGGCGACATCGGCGTGATCGAACTTGGTCGGTCGGCCCATGAACTCGGTTTCCGCGAAGGCGGCGCCTTCCCGGATGGCCACGGGCGTCAGATTGATACGATCGGTGACATCGCCAACCGCCCAGATATTGGCCGCGCTGGTCTTGGAATAGTCGTCCACAGCGACCGCGCCCTTGTCGTTCAGGCGCACGCCGACCGCGTCCAGGTTCAGCCCCTCGACATAGGGCTCGCGACCGGTGGCGAACATCACCTGATCGGATTCGATCTTCAGATTATCGAGCAGGTGGCTGATCAGCCCGTTTTGCCCGCGCTCGATCCGGGTGTGCTGACAGGCGAGCGTCACCTTCAGGCCGCGCGCCGCCAATTCCTCCGCCAGGTGCGCGCGCACGTCCTCATCGAAGCCCCGCAGCAGATTGGCGCCGCGGTAGACCAAGGTGGTGTCGACGCCTAGGCCGTGGAAGATGCCCGCGAACTCCACCGCGATATAGCCGCCGCCCACCACCACGATCCGTTCGGGCAGGCGCTCCAGATGGAAGGCCTGGTCGGAGCTGATGGCGTGTTCGATGCCTTCGATCGCGGGCATGATCGGGCGACCGCCGGTGGCGATCAGGATCTTGTCGGCGGTGATGGTCTTGTCTTGGCCGACCAGCTCCAGAGTGTGGGCGTCGACGAAGGCCGCCTTGGCCCGGAAGATATCGACGCCGGCCTTCTCCAGGTTGGTGGTGTAGATGCCTGACAGCCGGGCGATCTCACGATCCTTGGCGGCCAGAAAGGTCGGCCAATCGAATACGGGCCTGTCCACCGTCCAGCCGTACCCCCGGGCGGTTTCGAACTGGCGGGCGAAGTCTGAGGCGTAGACCATCAGCTTCTTGGGCACGCAGCCTCGGATGACGCAGGTTCCCCCGACGCGATATTCCTCGGCCACAGCGACCCTAGCGCCGGTCATGGCCGCCATCCGCGCCGCGCGCACCCCGCCCGAGCCCGCGCCGATCACAAAGAGGTCGTAGTCGTAAGAGGAGGCCATGCCTGATAAGTCCTAAAGCGCTGGGGCGTCGCCACCGGTCGGCCGTAAATAGGGCTTAAACGGGGAGACGCAAAATCGATGGAGCAGCGTGGATGAGATTTGATCGGCGGTCTTCGACAGGCTTGGCTTTGAGCCTTGGCGCGGCGATCGCGGCCGCCATGGCGGCGGGTTCCGTGCAGGCCCAGGGCCAGGGCCAGCCGCCGCCGGTCGCGGGTCAGCCGCCGCCGCTCTCCGCCCTACCCTCCATCCTGCGGCTCCAGCCGAACCAGCGCGAGGCCTTCCGGGCCTATACCGACGCGATCGCCCAGGACCGCATCAGCCGTCCCAACCCGATGGACATGGTCCAAAGCCTGAACCTGATGCAGACGCCGGAGCGGCTGGACGCCATGGCCGATCAGATGAAGTCCGACGAAGCCGCTTTCCAGCGTCGCGCCGCGGCCACCAAGGCCTTCTACGCCGTGCTGACGCCCGATCAGAAGCAGACGTTTGACACCATCACGCGCCTGCCCACCGCGCCGCCGCCGTCGCCGCCGCAATACCGGCCGCCCCAATCCACCCTGCCCCAGCCGCCAAATCCCCAGGCCTTGCCGCCGCCGAGCGGGGTGTAAACTCTCGTGAGAGGCGAGCTGTCTCGCCTCTGCCTCAACGCTATGGTTAACCTTAGGGTAGTCATTCGTTCGATAGGCGGGGCGCCTCCATGAGCAAGTTATCGCTGCTGAACGCGCTTATCGCGGCCTCAATCCTGGGCGCGGGCGGCGCTGCGCTTTCAACGCCCGCCTTGGCGGATGTGGTCTATATATTTGACGGCAATTTCCTGAACTCAAACTCGTCCCCGGCGAACGCTTCGTTCAGCCTCACTGTGCCCAACTTCATCACGTCCGAAACCACCTTCTCGCCGAGCGATCTCGTATGCGGAGACAGCGCCGTCACCTGCACAGGGGTCAGCTTTCTATGGGACTCCAGCACCCAACAAGATGTGATCAGCATCAATTATAAGACGTTGGGATCGAAGACGACCGAAAGTGAATACTACTACTTTGCGTCCAACGTCTTTTACACCGATGGCACGGCCCATCAGCAAAACACGCATACAAACAACGCGAAGCTGACGACCAATTGCACGCCCGTATCCGCCGCGCCGGAGCCGTCAACCTGGCTCCTGATGATCGCCGGCCTAGGCGGCGTCGGCCTCGTCCTGCGCCAGGCCAGGCGCACGACGGGCTTGCGGTTGACGAATGCAATTTAGAGCGAGGCGGGCGGCGGAGCCGGTCGCCACGTCCACTTAACTCGCCCTAAGCCGCGCGGCTTGGGCGGATCGTCGTCCGGCTGTAGCTGAACAGGGCTTGGTTCTCGCGCCAAACGTTCACCTGAATGGCGGAGTCGTAGGCGGCGAGCACGCCCGGCAGCACCGAAAGCGCTTGATGTTCAATCCTGCAATCGCGCGTCTCCGACGCAACCTCGACGCCCGACCCATCAAGAATGTGGAACGTATACAGTGCCATGACGCGTCCTCTTCACAGAGAACAAGAATGCGCAAAATGCCAACCGGCTCCAAGGCTTATGAGCTCAGTCGATAAGTTATCCACAGCCTGCCTAACGATTGACGATCTACGCCGCTTTGCGCCCAAATACTGGGCGTCGAAGCCGCTCCCCCGCCGATCAGCCTAGATAGTCCCTCTTCCCGATCCCGACCCCATTGTGTCGCAGGATCGCGTAAGCCGTGGTGACGTGGAAGAAGAAGTTCGGAATGACGAAATGCAGCAGGAAAGCTTGGCCGGTGAAGTTAAGGTCCCCGCTGCGCAGTTTCACTTCAATGGGCCGCTCTTCGCTGCCATCGACCTGATCGGCGGTCACGCTTTGCAGAAAGGCGATGGTCTTGGCGATCCGCGCTTCAAGCTGCTCGAAGGTGGTTTCATCGTCGGGATAGACGGGACTATCCAAACCAGCCAGGCGGGCGATGCCGCCCTTGGCGCCGTCTGTGGCGATCTGAACTTGGCGAACCAGAGGAAACTGATCGGGCGCCAGGCGGGCGTTCAGCAGCTCCGTCGGATCGATCTTGCGGTCTTCCGCAAAGGCCGCCGCTTTTTTCAGGATCGCGGTCAGGGCGGTAAGCTGGCGCACGAACATCGGCGTGCTGGCCTGGTACATGGAGAGGGTCATGGGGTGCGGGGTCCTGAAAGGATGACGGGAGCCCTTATGCGCTCTGAACCTTGAGCCACGCCAGCCCACATCTATTGCAGATTCACAAACATCCCGCCGTCCACCAGCACCGATGCGCCGGTGACATAGCGGGCGAGGTCGCTGGCCAGGAAAACGACGCAGCCGGCCACGTCGTCGGGCTCGCCTAACCGCCCCAGCGGAATGCGCTTTTCCATATAGGCGCGCTTGGCGGGATCGGAGAGATCATCCTTGTTGATGTCGGTGGCGATGGTGCCCGGCATGACGGAGTTACAGCGAACGCCATAGGGGCCCAGCGCGATGGCGCAGGACTGCATCAGACTGTGCACCCCGGCCTTGGTCGGCGTGTAGTGGCTTTGCAGTTCGCCCCCCACGAGCGCGCTGATGGAGCTGATGGCCACGATAGCGCCGCCCCGGCCCTGGTCTTTCATCCGGTTGGCCGCCGCCTGCACCATCCAGAAGGCGCCCGTATAGTTGACCGCCAGGGTGCGATCGAACACCGAGCGCGGCATGTCGAGAAAGGCGTGGAACGGGCATATGCCGGCGTTGGAGACGAAGACATCCACGCCGCCCAAGCCCTCGACCGCCGCCTGGATAAAGGCCGGCGCGCTATCGGGGTCGGCCACATCGCCCTCAAAGGCGATCGCCTCTCGCCCCAAGGCTCGCACAGCGGTCAAGGTCGCCTCGGCGCCGTCGGGATCGCGCCAGGTGTTCAACGCCACATTGGCCCCCTGTCTGGCGCAGGCGATGGCGGTGGCGCGGCCAATGCCTCGCGTTGCGCCGGTGATCAGTACGGTCTTGCCGTCGAGGAGCATCAACTCATCCTTTAGTCGCGGGAATTTCACGGCGCTTGGCCGGACGCTTGGATAACCGGGGGCGAGGCGGCCGCGCCGACCAGCCGAACTCCTGGCTGATGGCGCGGGCGGCGGCCTTGACGTCGTCGGCCAGGGCCGCCATGCGCGCGTCGATCATGTACTGAGCCGCGCCCGAGATGCTGACGGCGCCGACAATCTGTCCCGTGACGTCACGGATCGGGGCGGCGACGCAGCGAATACGGTCTTCGTTCTCTTCCAGATCAAAGGCATGGCCGCGCGCCGCATAATCGCGCATACGCTGCAGCCAGAGGTCGAGGGGAGCTTGGCGTGGTCCAAAGGTCGTCGCCTCGCTGGCATAAAGATCGCGCCATCGCGCCTCGCCGGCCTCAAGGATCAGGGCCTTGCCCAACCCGGTCGATGTGACCGGCTGACGATCGCCGATGCGCGAGCTGATCTCGATTCGACGCCGACCGGCGATCTTGTCCAGATAGAGGGCGCGATCGCGATCCAGCACGCCCAGATGCACGGTGTTCTCGGTGCGCGCCGCCAGGGCCTCCAGATGGGGGCGGGCGACGGGCACAAGTTCGCGTTGCTGCTGCACCCGAAAGCCCAGCTCCAACAGCTTTGGGCCAAGGCTGTAGCCTTCCCGGGGCCGAAGGCTGAGATAGCGCCGCTCCACCAGATTGGCGGCCAGACGGTGGGTCGTGCTGCGCGTCAGGCCCAAGGCGTCCGCCAGCTCCGCCAGGGTCAGCGGCCCATCGGTCAGCGCCTCAATCACGTCCAGGCCCCGGAGCAGAGTCTGACTACCCGCCGGGCCGCGGCCCCCATCGGGTTCGCCGTCCAAAAGGCTGTCCACATCCGGCTTGGGCGAAGAGCTCATGAGCTATGGACCGCCATCGCATTCCCAAGGCCGATCACGATGGTCGAGCTGACCAGGACCGCCAGGCCCAAGGCCAGACGCGCGCGGCTTCTGACGCTGGCGCCCTTCCACTCCTTCAAGCTGAGGCCCCAAAGCGCCGCAAAGATGATGATGGACGACATGTGCAGGGTCCAGCTTGAAAAGCCGTAGCGGCCCATCTGGCTCTCGCCCATGGTGTAGAAGAAGAACTGGAGGTACCAGGCGCCGCCGGCGACCGCGCAGAGCAGATAGTTGCGCAAGAGCGGGCGCCGCTCGGTCGCGCGACCGACAAACTCGCCGCCGGAGCGATTTTTCAGGATCAGGACCAGGCACCAGACGGCGTTGGTGACGAATCCGCCGAACAGAACCACACATAGGACCGGCAGGCCCTGGCTAAGGGTCGGCGTGCCGGCCGCCAGCGTCAGGTCGCGGATGGGCTGGCCGGCGGCGAGGCCGAAGGCGAAGCAGCTCGACATGACGCCGGAGAAGACCGCCACCAGGATACCGCGGGTGAAGTTCACCGGGGTGAGCTGGCCCTGCAGACCAAGCCGGAGCTGCTCCTGCTCCTTGGCATGCCCCGCGACGCCCACGATGACGATGCCTAAAAGGCTGATCAGAACCCCAAGGAGCACGACCTGGCCGCTCCTGGCGCCGGCCAGGCCCATGATCTGACCGCTGACCAGAGGCGGGATCAGGGTGCCGAACGCCGCCGTCAGGCCGAGCGCCACGGCCGTTCCAAGCGATATGCCAAGATAGCGCATGGTCAGGCCAAAGGTCAGACCGCCAAAGCCCCAAAGGGCGCCAAACAGCCAGCAGAGCCCCAGCGTCTTGACCGGCGTATGGCTCAAGACTCCCATCAGATCGTGGGTTTGCAGAGCGGCGAACAACCAAGGCGCGATCAGCCAACTGACGACGCCGCCGGTCAGCCAAAACACCTCCCAGGACCAGCGTCGAACACTCTTGTACGGCACGTAGAAGCTGGCCGACGCGAAACCGCCGATCCAGTGAAACAGCACCCCTAGAAGCGGGTTGGCCATGGGCGTCTCCTAAATCCCGGTCTGACGCCAGGTCTGGGTGGGGCGGCGATCAGACGCCGTAAATGCGCTCGGCGTTGCGGGCGAACAGCCGCCGCCGCTCGTCTGAACTGAAGTCCGCCGTGATCTGATCGTAGGCGGTGAGAACGTCGGAAAACCCGCCGAACAGTTTGTCTGTCGGAAAGTCGCTGGCGAACATGCAGCGATCGACGCCAAAGATGTCGATGGTCTCCAACACCAGAGGCCGAAGGCTCTCGACCGTCCAATCGTGGCGCACAATCGCCAGGCCGCTGATCTTGACCGCCACATTGGGCTGCGCAGCCAAGACTCTCAGGCCAGCGCGCCACTGGGCCAAGCCTTCGACGCTGGCGTCCACGGGCATGCCGGCGTGGTTGAGGATCAGGGGCGTGTCGGGATGACGCCCGGCCAGGGCGGCGGCGGCGGGCGTCTGGCCCGGATAGATCTGACAGTCGAACCTCAGGCCATACGTCTTCAGGCGGCCATAGCCAGCCTCAAAAGCTGGATCCTGCAACAGATCGACCGGGGTGTAGGTCAGGTTCGGATCGGCGTGCCAATTAAGGATTTGGCGGACGCCCCGCACATTGGGATGGGCGGCGTGCGCCTCAAGCAGCGCCTCGACCTCAGGATCGTTCAAAGGCGCATAGGCGACGATCCCATCGGGGCGGCCTTGCGCGTCCGCCAGGGTCTGGAGCCACCGCGTTTCCGCAAGCGCATCCTTTGGGTCGGCGCCGGCGTCCACATGGACGATCTTGGCGATGTCGAAGCCGGCGGCATCCGCCAGATAATCTTCCAGCAGATAGGTCCTGGCGATGGCCTCCACGCGGCCGGCGACGCCGCCGTCGGAAAACGGCGGGGTCAGCCAGGGATAGCGGATCGACCCGCCGAGGTCCCATAGGTGGACGTGGGCGTCGACGAGGGGGAAGTCGAGCGCCATGGGATCAGTAGGTGGTCCGGCCGCCGGAAATGTCGAAGGTGGCGGCGGTGGAGAAGGTGCACTCCTCGCTCGCCAGCCAGCAGATCAGGGCCGCATTCTCCTCGACCGTGCCCAACCGGCCGATGGGGATTTTCGACATCATATAGTCGATCTGGCTCTGGGGCATCTGGGCCAGGATCGGACTGACGAAGGTGGCGGGCGTGACGGCGTTGACGCGGATGCCGGTCGTCGCCAGCTCCTTGCCGAGCGACTTGGTCAGGCCGATGACCCCAGCCTTGGAGGCGGAATAGGCCGAGGCGTTGGGGTTGCCCTCCTTGCCCGCCACCGACGACAGGTTGACGATGCGGCCATAGTCGTTGGCCAGCATCAGGGGCACAATGGCGCGACAACAGTAGAACAAACCGTTCAGGTTGATGTCGATGACCCGCTTCCAGCTCTCCAGCGGGAAATCCTTGACCGGTACAGTCGCGCCGGTGATGCCCGCACTATTGACCAGGATATCGACCCGGCCCAGCGCTGTATTGGTCGATGCGGCGGCGGCCACCACCTGATCGGGATCCGACACATCGACCGCTTCCGTATGCGCAGCGCCTATAGCCGCCTTCACCTCGATCAGGGCCTCGGCGTTCTGATCCCAGAGCGCGACCTTGCCGCCCTCTGCGATGATGCGCTCAGCCACGCACCGGCCGGCGCCCGAGGCGCCGCCGGTGATGATCGCCGTTCGGCCGGCGAAACGGCCCGCGAAAACGCTCATAGGTCTGCCCTTAACCGGCGCGGGGGTGACGGAAGGGAATGACGAGCTGGCGCTGTTCGCCCAGCTTTTCGACGCCCAGATGAATCTGGTCGCCAGCCTTCAGCCAAATCGGCTCAGGCTTCTGGCCCTCGCCGACGCCGGGCGGGGTGCCGGTGGTGATCAGATCGCCGGGTTCAAGCGTCAGGAACCGACTGACATAGGCGACAATCTGAGCGACGCCGAAGACCATGGTCTTCGTGTTGCCGGTCTGCATTCGCACACCATTAAGGTCCAGGAACATGTCGAGGTCCTGGGGATCGCCCACCTCGTCCCCGGTCACCAGCCAGGGACCGATGGGACCAAAGGTGTCGCAGCCCTTGCCCTTGTCCCACTGGGAGCCGAGCTCCTTCTGGAAATACCGTTCCGAGACGTCGTTGATGCAGACGTAGCCGGCCACATAATCCAACGCCTCGTCCTCCTCGACATAAGAGGCGCGCGATCCGATCACGACGCCGAGCTCGACCTCCCAGTCCAGCTTGCGGGCGTCGCGGGGGACCATGACCGGATCGTCCGGCCCCTGGATGCAGCTCGTGGTCTTGTTGAAGAAGATCGGCTCTGGCGGAACCGGCAGGTTGGCTTCCTTGGCGTGGTCCACATAGTTCAAGCCGATGGCCAGAAACTTGGGCGAGCCCTTGATCGGCGGCCCATAGCGGACGGGGCCGGCGACGATTGGCAGGCTGGCTGGATCGAGGGCGGCGAGCCGCTTCAGACCTTCCGGCGAAATCTCGGCCGGGGTCAGGTCGGCGATGTGGGCGGAGAGATCGCGGATCACGCCCGCGTCGTCTAACAGGCCGGGCTTTTCCTGGCCCTCGGGGCCGTAACGCAGAAGCTTCATGACAGTGTCTTCCTTTAGTGCGTGTAAGGACGATTGAGCGTGATGGAGGGGTTCAGCGTGACGCCGAAGCCCGGTTTGTCGAGGGCTGAGAGGGGGATCTTGCCGTTCACCGGCACAGGCTCATCCAGCAACAGGGGATTAAACATCGGAACCACCTCGTCGGCGGTCGGATGCATCATGAGGAACTCGGCGAAGGGGCTGTTATGCCGGGTGATGACGAAGTGATAGCTGTAGACGCTGGACCCATGGGGGATCATCAGGGCGCCGTGAGCGTCGGCGAGGTTGGCGATCTTGATCAGCTCCGTCACGCCGCCGCACCAGCCGACGTCGGGTTGGATAATGTCGCAGCACCCCATTTCAAGCAGCATGCGAAAGCCCCAGCGCGTGGCCTCATGCTCGCCTGTGGCGACCAGCATGCCGGGCGGAACCGCTTTTTTCAGGGCCGCATAGCCCCAGTAGTCGTCCGGGCTTAGCGCCTCCTCGATCCACTTCAGGCCGTGGTCGGAGGCCTTGGTCGCCAGGCGTGTGGCGTAGTTCAGATCAAGGCTCATCCAGCAATCGAGCATGAGCCAGAAGTCCTCGCCGCAGCGCTCGCGCATGCCGGCGATCATGGCGAGGTTCTTATGCAGGCCCTCTTCGCCCTCGGCCGGGCCGTGGTGCAGCGGCATCTTCCCGCCGATGAAGCCCAGGCGCTTGGCGGCGTCGGGGCGCGCGCCGGTGGCGTAGAAAATCAGCTCATCGCGCACGGCGCCGCCCAGCATCTGATGGACGGGCTCGTCGCGCAGCTTGCCGAGCAGGTCCCACAGCGCCAGATCGACGCCGGATAGGGCGTTCACCACCAGACCCTTGCGACCATAATACTGGGTCGAGAAATACATCTGGTCCCAGATCTTTTCGACCTCGGCAGGGTCGCGCCCCTCCAGGAACCGGGCGAGGTGCTTTTCGACGATATAGGCGGCGGGCTCCCCACCCGTGGTCACGGCGACGCCGACCACACCATTTTCCGCCTCGATCTCCACCACCAGCGTGCCCAGCACATTGATGCCGAAGCTCTGTCGGCTCTGACGGTACTCCGGATAGCGGGCCATGGGCGTAGCGATATGATCATCGATCCAGTGGCCGCCCGCCTGATCGTGGTAATCCGCCCCGCCGCCGCGGACGGTGAAGGCGCGCACCGATTTGATCTTTGGGAATCGCACCGCGGACCCTCTCCCTACACAAACGGCCTGAATCGACGGGCTAAATCCCATCTTGTAGCCGCCTTATGCACTATATGGCATCGAGGCGCGATGCAACGCAGGACGCCGCAGAGACCTTGAGACCGCTTCGGCGCCGTCGAGCCCAACCTGTCAGGTTCCCATAGACGTCGCGAAGCCGACCCTGTGATCGGCCTTTTTCTGATGGGATTTCAGATAACTGAGCACCAATCCAAAGACCGCCAGGAAGGCGAAGCATCCCGCCGGCACATAGAGCGCGAACCGGATGAGACGGGCTTGATCGGACACAAACCCCATGATCGGCGTCATCACCGCGCCCCCAATGATGCTCATGACCAGGAGCGAGGACGCCGATTTGGTCAGCGGGCCCAGACCCTCAAGCGACACGGCGAAAATGGTGGGATACATGACCGACATAAACAGCGACGTTCCGACCAAACACCATAGCCCAGTCCACCCGCCCCACGTCGCGGCGAGCGTCGCCAGGACGATGTTGAAGAGGGCGAATGTCGAGAAAATCCAAATCGGCGGCAGCACCCTCATCAGCGAGGTCCCGCCAAATCGGCCTATCGTAAAGGCCACGTAGTTATAGATGAGGAAGACCACGGCGGCCTTATCGGTCTGCCCCGTCTCGGCTTGGGCGTATTTGATCGTATAGCTCCACACGCCGACCTGGGCGCCGACGTAGAAGAACTGCGCAGCCACGCCAAAGAGGAACCGGCGTTTGGAGAACAGGGCGGCGACCGATTGGGCGAAGCTCAGTTCTGTCGTCGCGGCGCCTTGCGTCGTCGCCTTGGGGAAACGCGACCAGAAGATCAACAGCGCGAGAACCACCACCCCGGCGCCGATCATCAAATAGGGCGTCTGAACCGCATGGGTTTCACGGGCATAAAAGGCGTGGAGGGCCTGAGGGGTCTGGTCCGCCAACCGGGTTTGGGCCAGTTCGATCCCCGACAGGATAAACCGCTGTCCAATCCAAATGCCGACAAGCGATCCCAAAGGGTTGAAGGCCTGGGCGAGATTGAGCCGGAAGGCCGCCCCCTTTGGGTCGCCCAGGACGGTGACGAGCGGATTGGCGGAGGTCTCCAGAAACGCCAAACCGGACGCCAAGATAAAGAGCGCCGCCAGAAAAGGCGCATATTTCAGCAGGTCGGCCGCCGGATAAAACGCAAAGGCGCCCATGGCGCACAGGCCCAATCCAATCATGATCGCGACCTTGAACCCATAGCGCTGCATAATCGCTGCGGCTGGGAGCGCAAAAATGAAATATCCGCCGTAAAAAGCTGATTGAACAAATCCCGATTGGAGATCTGTTAAATGAAACGCCTTCTTAAATTGAGGTATCAAGACATCGTTTAGGGCGTTGGCCATGCCCCAAAAGAAAAACAAGCTCGTGATCAGCACCAGAGCCACCAGGCTTGAGTGCGAGTTCGCCTTCGCGGCGTCCCGGCTTCCCATTCGCTAACTCCCTCCCGGACCTGCGCCCTGTCTTTCGAGCGCTTAGTCCATTCCCTATTGGATTCGTCTTAGGCCATTGAAGCGGCGTTTCATATGTTAAAAAACCATCCTGATATGTCGATAGCGAACGCAGTTGGGCGACATCTTGGCTCACCCTCCAAAACCCGGATCGCACGTTGCGCAAAGCGCTCGAACCGCCCTAATAGGGCCATGGGGCCTGAGAAAACACGCCGCCGTCCACCGCCAAAGTCTGTCCTGTGATAAAGCTTGAAGCCGGCGAGGCCAAAAAGGCGACCGCCTTGGCGACATCTTCGCCCTGGCCGATGCGGCGCAGCGGCGTCAGCTTCGACCACGCCGCGGCATAGTCCCCGCTTTCGCCCCGCGTGCGCTCATTCTCGATCGCGCCGGGCGCCACGCAGTTGACGCGAACGCCATAGGGACCCAATTCGGCCGCGGCGACCTTGGTAAATTGCTCAATTCCGCCCTTCGACGCGGTATAGTCGACCAGCTTTGGGAAGGCGAGCTTGTTACACCCGGAGCCTATGTTGACGATGGCCCCGGCTTTGGCGTGTTTAATCATCAGACGCGCCGCCGTCTGGGTATTCAAAAAGCAACCCTTAAGGTTGGTCCGGATCACGCGGTCCCAGCTGTCTTCCTCAAGATCGAGAAGAGAGGCCCAGGTCTGGATCCCTGCATTGTTGACCAAGAGATCCGGCGCGCCGCCCCAGGTCTCCACCTCGGCGAAAAAGGCGTCGACGTCGCGCTTCACGCCCGCGTCGCAGGGACGCGCCAAGCATCTGACGCCGGCCGCCAGCAATTGTTGCTCCGCCTGTGTCGCAGATCCCTCATCCCCCACATAGGTGAAGGCGATATCCCAGCCCGCTTCAGCAAGCTCCAGCGCAATACACTGGCCAATGCCGGTGCTCGCGCCCGTAATAACGGCGAGTCTGGCGGGCGACATGGGCAAGTCCTCCGGGTGAGCTCAAACCCTCACGAATTCGCCCACCCACCGTCGATAATGCTCAGCGTGCCGGTCATGAAACTGGACTCGTCGCTGGCGAGGTAAAGCGCGAGCTGAGCGATTTCCTCGGCCCGCCCAATTCTGCCCATGGGCTGGCGTGCAATGAAGGCGGCCCTGGCTGCAGCCGCATCGCCGGTCGCCTCCAGCCGCTCGTCGAGCGAGGGCGACTGTACGGTGCCCGGACAAATGGCGTTGCATCGGATGCCGGACGCGACAAAATCCGCAGCGATAGACTTGTTCAGCCCGACCACCGCCGCCTTCGAGGCGCCGTAGGCGAAGCGATTGGGCGCGGCGATCACCGAGCTCGCCACCGACGCCATATTGACGATCGATCCGCCGCCCCGTGCGATCATCTGCGGCAAAAACGCTTGGACCATATGCACCAAGGCGTGGACGTTTAAGGCGAAAGATAGTTCGTAGCCCCGATCCGACGTCGTCAGCACCGTGCCGGCGTCCACATAGCCCGCACAGTTGAACAGCACATCGATCCCGCCGACGTCGTCTGCAAATTGAGTGATGGCGGACCTGTCCAAGAGATCCAGCGTTCGCACCTCGCAGCCCTCCAGCGAGGCGAGCGCCGCAGCGTTCTTGTCGACCGCGATGACCTGGGCGCCTTCGCGGCTGAAGAGTTCGGCTGAGGCGCGCCCAATGCCCTGACCTGCCCCCGTCACGATGGCGATCTTATCTTGCAAACGTGGCATTCTCTTCCGTCCCAGCGTCTTTCGGCCCAGCCTTGGCGTGGCCCGATCCAAACCAAATGGGCTTTCTAATATTTTAGATTCGCTATCTTATATTTCTAAGCCAGTCCAGCCAGCACAGCGCCTGGCGTCAGGTCATGCCGAGGATGCGGCCGAGCGCCTGACGAAAATGCAGGCTCAAGGCATGCTCGGCGCCCGCGCCATCGCGCGCCGCGCACGCCTCCAGCACGGCAATATGCTCCGCCACGGTGTGCAGGGCCAGGGGCGCCGTATAGCGACGATCGAGGCGAATGAGGGTCATGTAATTCTTCAGGCGCCGTGCGGTGATTTCGATGAGGGGATTACGCAAGGCGCCGATCAAGGCGCCGTGGAACCGGGCCTCTAAACTTTCCATCTCGTCTCGCAACTCATCTGACATCGAGCCGCCGGTCAGCGCGGTTTCAAGTTTGCGATGGTCGCTTAAAAGCGTTTCAATCTCGTCTGCAGAGCCGTTTTCGGCGTAGGCCCGCGCCGCAGCGCGTTCGATGATCGACCTGAATTGATAGGTCGATCGCGCCAGCTCCATATCCGGCTTCAGGAATTGGATGCCCGAGCGCGGGTGGATCGTCAGCACCCCCTCCGTCTGCAACACGCGCAGAGCGTCGCGCAGGGGCTGCAACGGGAAGCCCGTCAACTTGACAAGATCATTTTGCGAGACAAACGCGCCCGTCGGCAAGCGCCCCGAGAAGAGACCTTCCAAAATCGTGACATAGGCCAATTCGCTCATCGAGCGGACATCCGACTCCGCCTCGTCAGCAGGCAGTCCCGCAGACCGTTGCGATTGTGCTTGTCGCTTCGCCGCTCGTCCCATATCTAAGAAGCCGCCTCAAATATATCAGATGGTCGCTTAATGCCCACGACAACGACCTGTATACAGGAATTTCGGCTGACACGCTTCCAATTCGCTCGGGATCGGGTGATTGGCGATGCGCAAGTCAGCACGAACGTCGCTCACGTGGCCGCGCTTGAACTTATCGATGGCGGCGGTCGCACAGGGTTGGGCTTTATTCAATCGCTGTTTCATCCCCTGCCCTCAGAATCCGAGATCGAGCGCATCTTTCTGGAAGAGGTCTGGAGTACGTTGGCGACCCATGAAGCGGGCGCCGTCGCCCACCGTGTGACGCGCCCAAGAGGCGGCAACCAGAACCCCACGAGCCTGCCGTTCGCGGAGGCTATTCAGCAGGCGGCGTGGGACTTACTTGCCAAGTCGCTAAACCTGCCGCTGTGGAAACTGCTCGGCGCAGAGCGCACCCATCTGCCGGCCTATGCCAGCGGCCTGGACTTCCACCTGGATGATACAGCCTTTGTCGATCTCTTCACAGAGGCGGCGCGGCGGGGCTTTACGGCGTTCAAGATCAAGGTTGGTCATGCCGATCTGTCCCGCGACCTGCATCGATTGGACCTTTTGCGATCGACGGTGGGGCCGCACGCGACCGTCATGATCGATGCGAACGAAGCTTGGACCGCGCGCCAAGCCATTATGGCGCTCGACTGCTTCCACCGCGCCGGGCATGCGATCTACTGGCTCGAAGACCCCGTGCTCCGCGATGACTTAGACGGCTTGAAGCTCCTGCGCGGCGCCTGTGGATCAACCCAACTCAATGCGGGCGAATATCTGGACCTGTCGGGTAAGCGTCGATTGCTGGAGGCCGGCGCCTGCGACATGCTGAATGTGCATGGTCAAGTCTCCGACGTGATGCGGATCGGCTGGCTGGCGGCTGAACGCGGCTTGCCTGTGACGCTTGGAAACAGCTTCCTGGAGATCGGCGTGAATACGGCGCTCGCCCTCCCCAACGTCGATTGGCTTGAATACAGCTTCCAGAACTTTGACCATCTGGTCGAGGCGCCGTTTTTGATCAAGGACGGTCGCATCCATGGCGCCGATAGGGCTGGACACGGGCTGGTGTTGAGCGAGACGGCGAGGCGCCTCTATCACCGCCCAGATATTCTGCTCCCCAGCGCTGTGGGTCCGGCCCCCGTCGCACAGGCGCGGCTTTGAGCCAGCCCGCTCTCGCACCCCCGACAGGTTATGTTTTCGGACAGCGCAAGGTCATCCTGATCACGTCGCTCGCGGCTGTTTTATTTAGTCTGCTCGCCCTGTACGCCGCTGTTTTGGCGGTCCTGTTGCCCAACCAAATCCAGCTGCTCGTCGGCGGCGCAAAAACAACGGCGCTGGCGACCGTATTTGCGATCACGTCGGTCTTCAGCTCCATCGCCACGCCCTTGGCCGGCGCCTTTTCGGACAGGACGCGATCGCGGTTTGGGCGGCGGTCGCCGTGGATCTTCTTCGGCGCCCTCATCGGCGGCGGGAGCCTGGCCTTTGTGCCCTACATGCCGTCGCTGCCTTGGATCATCTTCGCCTGGCTGATCGCTGCGGTCTCCCTGAACGCCATGCAGGCGGCCATCACCACCATTGTCGCGGACCGACTGGCGCCGGCTGAACGCGGCCTGGCGTCGGGCCTGATCGGCGCGGGCATGACCGCCGGCGGCACGGTCGGCATCATCATCGGCGGCATGATGGGGGAGCATATCGCGCTCGCCTACGAAATCTTCGCCGCCTGGATCGCCTTGGTCAGCGTCGTCTTCGTGTTCCTCAATCCTGACCGGCCCAGCGACGGGCCAAAGCCGCCCAAGTTCGATATCGGCGCCTTCCTGGCCGGCTTTTGGATCGACCCGCGGAAAAGCCCCGACTTTACATGGGCGTTTATGGGGCGGTTCGTGATCTATATGGGCTACCAATCGATCGTGACCTACCTCTTGTATATATTACAAGATTATATCGGCCAGAGTCGCGCCCACGCCAACATCACCATTTCGCATCTGTCTGAGATCACATTTGTAGCCCTGGTCGGGGCCGCTTTGACAGCGGGATGGTTGTCGGATCGCATCAAGCGCCGCAAGCCGCTGGTGTTCGCCGGCAGCTTCATCATGGCCCTGGCTGTTGCGGCCCCGCTGTTCGCCCCTAACCTTCAAGGCATGCTCGTCTACGCCGGTCTGATCGGTCTGGGCTACGGGGCCTTCATGTCCGTGGATTTGGCGCTCATGACCCAGGTTCTGCCGGACTCCAAGGGTGAGTCGACGGGCCGCGACCTTGGCATCCTGACCACCGCCATCAATATCCCGCAGATCCTGAGCCCCGTCTTTGCGGCGTGGCTGCTATCGGTCAGCGGACACGATTATCGTAGCCTGTTCATCGCCGCCGCGGCCTTTATCCTGGCAGGCTCTCTCTTCGTTCTGCCAATCCGCACGGTGCGTTAGGCGGGGAAGACAAGAGGGTTCGCTGTGAAGATAGATAGCCATCACCACCTGTGGCGGCTGAGCCGCGGCGACTATGACTGGCTGACGCCGGCCCTGCCCTCGCTCTATCGCGACTTCGACGTGGAAGACCTCGCGCCCTTGCTGGCGCAGGGCGGGATTGACGGCGCGATCGTCGTCCAGGCGGCGCCCACGGCGGCGGAAACCGCATTTCTGCTCGACCTCGCCGCGCGCACGCCGGCCCTTCTTGGCGTTGTCGGTTGGACGGACATCACCGCGCGCGACGCCCCGGAGACGATCGCCCGCCTGGCTGAAAATCCCTGGCTGAAGGGTCTGCGGCCCATGCTTCAAGACTTGGCCGACGACGACTTCATCTTGCGTCCAGATGCAGCGACAGCTCTGGCGGCGATCGACCATTCGGGCTTGCGATACGAAGCCCTAATTCGCCCGCGGCATCTGCGGCGGATCATCAGCCTGCGCGAGCGCCACCCCGACCTCCCTATCGTCGTCAATCACGCCGCCAAGCCTGACATTGCGCATGGCGCATGGTCGCCTTGGGCCGAGGATCTGCGCGATCTCGCCGGCGACGGAACGACCCTTTGCAAATTGAGCGGCCTGATCACGGAGGCTGGACCCGATGGGTCTATCGATCAGATGCGCCGCTACACCGACCATATCCTCGCCTGCTTTGGCCCGAGCCGGGTGATGTGGGGGAGCGACTGGCCCGTCATGCTGCTTGCGGGAGATTACGCCGGCTGGCTTGCCGCGACGCAGCATCTCCTGTCCAATCTTTCACCCTCGGAACGCGCCGACGTCTTCGGAGGTACAGCGCAGCGATTTTACGGCCTTTGAACAAACGCGGGAGGAAATAACGAATGCAACGCATCGCCATGGTCATCGATGTAAAACCAGAGCAGCTGGACGCCTACAAAAGGCTTCATGCCGAGCCCTGGCCGGAGGTGTTGGCGGCGCTTCAACGCGCCAATATTCGCAACTATTCGATCTTTCTAAAAGACCATACCCTGTTCAGCTACTTCGAATATCACGGAGTCGACCTCGACGCCGACCTCGCAACCATCGCCGCAGACCCCCATACGCAAGACTGGTGGCGGCTGACCGACCCTTGCCAGCAGCCCTGGGCGACACGCGCGCCAGGCGAGTGGTGGGCCGCAATGGAGTCGGTATTTTTCATGGCGTAGTCGGCGCTGTTACGCGCGAACGGCGCCACGCCACCCCGCCGACTGACGGTCCGCCGAGAGCGTGACGGCCTCTTTCAAGTCGGAAACTTTCTTCGGCTCCCTCCTTGTCCTAAAAATTTTATCTGGTACACCTGATATTTCATCGTACCGGTTTGGTATTTTTAATAAGAGCCCAAATGGGCCTTCTCGGGGGAGACACCATGAAGACGACATCCGTAATCCGCCAACCGACGTCCGCTCTGCTGCTGGCGTCCGCCGGCGTTTGGGCCCTGATGGCGGGTTCCGCTTATGCCCAGGCGACGCCGGCCCAGCCCGCTCCAGCCACATCCGCCGACAATTCAGACACCCTCCAGGAAGTCGTCGTCACCGGCATTCGGGCCAGCTTGCAACGCGCCCAGGCGATCAAGCGGGACGCCAGCAGCGTCGTTGAGGCCGTTACACTCGAAGACCTCGGCAAGTTTGCGGACACCAACGTCGCGGACGCGCTCCAGCGCATGCCTGGCGTCGAGGTGGATCGCAACGATAACGGCGTCACGGGCGACCGGGTCTCGATCCGCGGTCTGGGGCCTGCCTATAACCAAGTCACGTTGAATGGCCGCGTCATCCTTACAGGCGGGGACGAAGGCATCATCAACATGCGTCAGTTCAACTTTGACGTCATCCCCACGGACACCATCGCCGGCATTGAGGTCTACAAGACGCCGACCGCTGAACTGCCCGAGGCCGGTCTCGCCGGCGAGGTGGATGTCAAAACCCTGAGGCCGCTTGACTATCATCCCCGTTCGGGGGGCGACACCTTCGGCAGTCTGTCCGTTTCGGGCATCTATGACGATCTCGCTGACCGCACGACCGAGAAATACAACCTTATTCTTGGCGGCAAATTCCTGAATCGGACCCTGGGTCTATATGTTGGCGCCGCAAACGGCACCCAGCCGGTGGCGAATAGCGAATTATTTTCGCGCTTTACCTACGCAAATTTGAGCTTTGACGATAACGGCACGGGCGTCGCGAACCGGACGATCAACAACGTCCTGGTGCCGTCGCAAATCACCGCTGACGTCAACAGCGGCGCCATCACGCGTACATCCTATGTCTCCGGCGCGCAGTGGAAACCGGACAGCCACCTCGAAGTCAACGCCGATTTCATGTACGCCAAGGAAGACAACAACCAAGATCGTAGCTACGCGGATATATATCTCGCTGGTCAAGGCATATTCACAGGCATCGCGAAGCCAGGTGGTTATAATGTTGTCGACGGCCAGCTGTTAGGATTTAACACGGCCGATCTTGAATATAGCGGTACGGCGCCCCAGGTCGGCTTCGATCCCTATCCACTCATCTATAACAATGATCAAGCCCTGTCGTCCGGCGGCGTCAACGCGAAATGGAAAGACGATAAGTGGGATCTCGGCTTCGACCTCGCCCATTCCGAAACCAGCTATCGGCAGGATTTGCGCGCTTTCGTGGGCTCCACCCCAGCCTTGGAGAATGAGGTAACGTACAACGGGCTTACTGAATTGCCGGGGTTCACGGGCTTTACAAATCTGCATTCGCCGGCCGGCACGGCGACGCCCGTCAGCTTTGAGCACTACAATTTGAACGAGACGCGCCTGACCTCGGCGAAGATCGACATCGCCTATCACATTAACAACGACCTGACCGTCAAGGCGGGATTCCGCTATCAGCAAACGCACATCCAAGTCTCGGCCGGCACCTTAATCGACTCAGCGCCGGACGCCGCCACCGGCTATACCAATGCGGCGGCCAACGCGATCACGGCCACACAGGTCACCAATCAGCCCGCCAACTATATGAAGGGACTGGGCTTTGGGATCGCCCTTCCCTATTCAAACTACTTCTTGAATCAGAGCATCGTGCCGTCGATCGTAGACGCCAACTATCAGGGCGCGTCGCCGGATCTGGGTCCCGCATTCAGGGAGGCGGAAACCACGGACGCGGGTTATATTCAAGCAGACGGCAAGAGCACCCTGTTTTCGGTGCCGTTCGACGCCAACGCGGGTTTGCGCGCCGTCGAGACGAGTTTGTCGGCCAGCGCCAATTCCGTGGTGACGATCCAATCACCGCTCGGTCCGATTGTCAGCCAGACAAATGTGCCCACGGCCGACAGCAACAGCTATTGGAATTTCCTGCCGGCGGCGAACGCCAATTTCCATCTCCTTCACAACCTGAATATGCGCTTAGGCGTCGCTCAGGTCATGTCTCGGCCCGAGTACAACCTGACGGCGCCGCTCAATACGATTGACATATCAGATCCCAACAATCCTCTGACCGACAAGTCCATCCCGCCGGCCGCGACAGCTGGCAACACCCATCTGAAGCCGCTGACCTCATGGAATTATGACGTCACATTCGAGTACTATACCCAAAACAAGGGCGCCTTTTATACGAGTTTCTTCTACAAAGACGTCAAGAATTTCATATTGACCGAACTGACGCCCAATCAGATCCTTCCGGGTCAAGGCGCGACGCTGTTCGATGTCACGCACCCGATCAACGCCCAGGCCGGCGAAGCGTACGGCGCCGAGTTTGGACTCGATCAGTCCTTAAGCGCCCTTTGGACACGGCTTGATGGCTTCGGCATTCAAGCCAATTACACCTATACGCGTGGCTTTGTGAAAGTAAATTCGGACGGCTTCAACCTGAACGGATTTCCCGGCTCATCGATCGATAACTTCAATTCCATTTTCTATTACGAGAAACATGGCATTGGGATACGCCTGGCTTACGCCTATCGCAGCAATTACTTTTCTTCGCTCACAGACAACCGAACCGATACGCCGACGTTCACGCGGGGCTTTGGGCAGCTTAATCTCAGCGCCTCCTATAAGATTACGGAGAACCTTGAAGCGAACTACAACGTTACGAACCTGACGCACGAAAACCGCAGCGATTATATCCCGCCCAATATGTTCAAATCCTACGTTCAGTTGCCGTCCGTCATGACCTTTGGCTTACGCGCGACCTTCTAAGCCCTCCCCGGGGAGCCGATCGGCTCGTGGAACCTTGGCGTTCGGTCTTTGTCAGACCGAACGCCCTTTCCTCAGGCCACAGACGGCGTCTTGTTGGCGTTTTTATAATCGATTGACGGATCAAGCCGATGAATAGATTAAGTCGCGCCGGCGTTCTTTGCCTTATCTTTTGCGCACTGCCTGCCCTGGCGCAGGCCGCAGATCTCTCCCAACGCCCCCTACAGCATGAAAAGATCGAATGGACATGGTCGGATCGACCCGATCAACCCGATCCGCGGCTACCCAATGTTCTATTGGAGGGCGACTCGATCACGCGGAACTACTATGACGCGGTTGAAAAGATTTTGAGGGGCAAAGCGAATGTTTATCTTTTCGCAACCTCGCTCAGCGTGGGCGATCCGCGCTTGGAAGGCCAGATCAGGGATTATCTTACCGACCGTCCCCTCCATTTCGCCGTCATTCATGTGAACAACGGCATGCACGGACAACAATATTCAGCTGAAGATTTCAAAGCCCACTATCCTGAGCTGATGGCGCCGATAAAGGATCTGGCCCCTCAGGCCAAATGCGTGGTGGCGACAACGACGCCGGTCCGTAAGGAATCGCCCGACTATCCGACGAACGCCCAGATCATCCAGCGCAACGCGACAGCCGCCGTCTATGCCGCCCAGTATTCTTGTAAGCTGGACGACCAATATGCGCTGATGAGGCGCCATCAAGACCTCCACTCCGACGATGTCCATTTTGGCCCTGAAGGCGCCGCCCTACAGGCCCAACAGGTCGCAGCGTCGATCGAGCCGCTTCTGTCTGGACCGGCCCAATGAACCGCCGCGACGTCTTTTCCGGCGTCGCCCTGTCCTTGCTGGCCAGCCACTTCGCCAGCCGTTCGGCCTTGGCGCAAACGCCGGCCGCCAGCCTGCCGACGCCGGGCCCGCTGGAGCTCTGGTACAACGAGCCGGCCCATCAGTGGTCGCAGGCCTTGCCCCTCGGCAATGGCCGCATCGGCGCCATGGTCTATGGCGCTATGGATCACGAACGCATTCAGCTGAACGAAGCCACCCTATGGACGGGCCGCCCCCACGACTACGCCAATCCTGACGCCTATCGCCATCTGGCGCAGATGCGTGAGCTGATCTTCGACAACAAGGTCCAGGAGGCGGAAAAGCTCTCCAGCCAGATGATGGGTGCGCCGCCGGTGCTGGCGGCCTATCAACCGTTTTGCGATCTGACGCTGGACTTCCTATCCTACCCCAAATGCGACGTTTATCGCCGAAGCTTAAACATCGACGAGGCGGTTCTGGCGGTTGAGGCGCAAGTGTCGGCTTCGGAGTTCTTCGGCGGCGCGACACTCAACCGCGAATGTTTTGTTTCGTTTCCCGACCAGGTTTTCGTCACGCGCCTCACGGGCGATACGCCCGCCGGTCAAACGATGCGGCTCGCCCTATCGACCCCTCACCCGCAAAGCCAGGTCGAGTTGTTGAGCAACGGCGACCTGCGGCTCTCTGGGCAGCTGATGCCGCTGAAGGCGCCCAAGGGCTCCTGGGTCATGGATTGGTCGGGCGACGGGTTGAAATTCACGGCGCAACTGCGCGTGATCGCTCGGGGCGGCTCGATCAAGCGGCAGTCCGATGAACTCTATGTCGAAGGCGCCGACGAGGTGCTCATCCTGGTCAGCCTGGCGACCGGCTTTGTGAGCTATAAGGACATTTCCGGCGATCCCAACCACCTGGCCCAAAGCCGGCTTGAGGCCGCGGCCGCTCGCACCTACGCCGAACTGCGCCGCCGGCATATCGAAGACTACCAGGCGCTGTTTCACCGGGTCGAGCTGCACATTGACGGCTCGCCGAGGCTGGCGGCCACCAATCAAGAAATCGCAAACTTTGACGCGACGGCGACCCCGAACTTCTTCGCCCTCCTCTATCAGTTCGGACGGTACCTGCTCATTTCCGCCTCTCGCCCTGGAAGCCAACCCGCCACGCTTCAAGGCATCTGGAACGACGACCTATGGCCAAACTGGGGGTCGAAATGGACCACCAACATAAACCTCGAGATGAACTATTGGCTTGTAGAGACCGGCGCTCTGGCTGAATGCGCCACGCCGCTTTACGATCTCTTGGACGATATTGCGGTCACCGGCGCTGAGACCGCACGGGTCCATTACCGTTGCGGCGGCTTTGTGCTGCATCACAATACCGACCTTTGGCGGGCAGCCACGCCCGTCGACGGGTTTTGGGGGCTTTGGCCGGTGGCCGGCGCCTGGCTGGTGCTGCAGGCCTTGGATCACTACGCGTTCAGCCTCGACGAGGTCTTCTTGCGGGATCGGATATACCCGCTGATGAAAGCCTCGACGGCCTTCTTGCTGGACTATCTGGTTGAAGTCCCGCCTGGCAAACCCTTCGCGGGGTGTCTTGTAACCAATCCGTCGGTCTCGCCTGAAAACTACTATGTCATGGCGGATGGTACGAAGGGCTTTCTGACCTATGCCCCCACCATGGACATCGAGATCATTTCGGACCTGTTCGACAAGTTCGCCGAGGTCTCGACACGACTGGGCCGCGATCCAGAGATGCGGCGCCGGGTGATGGCGGCCAAGCGGCGGGCGCCGCCCTTGCAAATCGGACGGAATGGCGAATTGCAGGAATGGATCATGGATTTCGGCAAGAACGAGGCCGAGCACCGCCACATGTCGCACCTCTACGCCCTCTACCCTGGCGCAGCGATCACGCCGCGCGGAACGCCGGCCCTGGCGGAGGCCGCACGAAAGACGTTGCTAGCGCGCGGCGAGGGAACCAAGGAAGGGTCATGGCCGCGCGCCTTGCGCGCCCTGATGTGGGCCAGGCTTGGCGACGGCGATCGCGCGGTCGGCATGTTGAATGGGCTGGTCAAGCACGCCTCAGCGCCAGACCTATGGCACGACGATTGGCTTCAGATCGACGGCCACCTGGGCGGCCCGGCCGCGATTGCGGAGATGTTGGTGCAAAGCCATACCGGCGAGATCGTCGTCCTGCCGGCCCTGCCGGCCTCATGGCCCTCCGGCTCGGTCAAGGGGCTCCGCGCGCGCGGCGATGTCGCCATCAGCCTGGACTGGAAGGCAGGCGCGCTCGGCCAGCTCACCCTCGTGTCCGAGCGTGCGGCGCGTCTGTCGCTACGCTATGGGCAAGCGACGCGCCAGATCGACATCAAGGCCAACGCCCCGCTGACGCTTGATGCGCAGCTTCGCGTCATCGCTCCATCTCAAACCTAGGGTTGGCGATCGCCGCTGACGGGCATGAGAACGGGAGCGGCGATGGAAACGGTCGTATCCAGGCGGATGTCTTGCGACGATCGGCCGACCCGCAGGGTGTAGGGACCGGCGTCTGCATGCCAAGCCCTGGCTTTGACGTCGAACCAGGCAAACGCCCGCGCGTTCAGATGCAGGGTGATGCGCTTGGTCTCATGAGGCGCCAACAGCACCCTTGCGAAGGCCTTCAGCTCCTGAGGCGGCCGGGGCACGGCAGGTTGCGTCTCCGCGACATAGAGCTGGGCGACGTCAGCGCCGGCGCGCGTCCCCGTATTCGTCACATCGAACGAGACATCATAGCCCAGGACGCGGGCGTCAGGGGCCGGCTTCACCGACAGATCTGTATAGGCGAAGTCTGTATAGGAAAGGCCGAAGCCAAAGGGAAACAAGGGCTTGACGTGGTTATGCTCATAGCCGCGATAACCGACGAAGATATCGTCGCCATAGGTGACGCGGTTGGTTCCAGGCTCCGTGTAGTAGAAGGCCGCCGACGGATTGTCGCTCAAGCGACGCTCCC